>Ga0209700_103844_pt1 | contig 28082 bp, 12 predicted proteins | sample SiratroredBW_FD_187528 | JGI IMG/M metagenome (GOLD analysis project Ga0209700, IMG submission 187528) | Root nodule microbial communities of legume samples collected from California, USA - Siratro red BW (SPAdes) (version 2) | ecosystem: Host-associated > Plants > Roots > Nodule | place: USA... | reverse complement strand
TTTTTTTTTTTTTTTAATATTTTTATTATATATATATATATATATTTAAAGTTTCTTATAAATATGAATAATATTTTATAATATGTTAATATTAAAATATAAATTATATATCTTGTATATGTACATGGTACAGTGTATATAATGTAACTCAGAAGTCTCAGACTTTCTCTTTAACAAAACCTCTTCAAATGTTATGTTAACTTTAGTCTTTTTAATAAGTTTTTATAAGAATAGAGTTTAATTGTTAAAAAGGTTTCTTTAGTTTGAGAATATGAATTCTTTACATAGTAATAATATATTATATAAATAAAAGTATTGATATAAATAACATGTTTTATGATAAAAATAATATAGTTTTTAAATTTTAAAAAAGTTGGACATATTAATTCAAGATTAACCTCACATAAAAAGTTAAATCAATTTTCATTGATTTTGTGGGTTAAATACTATTAAAAAAACTAATGTTCAATTCTTTTATCAAATAACATATTACTTTTATATAAAAAAAAATCATTTAAAATATTTATGTGAAAGAAAATGTGTCCTTTGCATGGACCCAGTGCTATGTTATCTTATCCAAAGAAGCATCAAGATGAATGGATGATGGATTTCCCTCAAAGGTGACCCTTTTTGCAACCTTCCCTTACAAGACACAAACCTCAAAGTTTGCCTAAAACCTTATCAAACTAACTAGTTTTGCTGTCTGTCTCTTTCTCTCCAATTTTCTGTCACATGAAATTTGTTCTCTGAAATTGTTGTAGGCATCATTTCAATGGCAGCCATTATCCCCTGCCACTACTGTGTTTCCCTTAGTCCCAAATGGTTCAATTCCAACAGCACACACTCTAGGCGTTTATCGTACCCACTTCGAGGACTCCGAGGTTTCAATGCTCGTTGCTCTAACCGACCATCCCATCATTCCGAAGTTCAGAACAACCATGTAAGTCTCTTAAATATTTGATCTTGTGATTGTAGATGCTGTTTGGTTATCATGAATGGTGATTATGCTCATCTAGGGTGGAGATGTGGTAGGTACCCAATCAGCATTTTACTTTTCTTGTTCATCTCATGTTTGAATACAATCAATTTGTTAAAAAAAAGGTAAATTGTAGAAGTGAATTTCACAAGGGAAAAAGAGTGTAAGTTCTATACATTCCAGTGTGGAAGATATGCCTCTAATAAGGCACTGAGAGTGGGCTAATTGTAAGCAGTTGGAGAGGTTTAAATTTCTCTGTTGCCATTATAACTGAGAAAGTGGATATTTGGGATTTGCATTTGCCCCAAATGCAGTTTGGTTACTGGAGTCGAGTGTTTCAGCCTAGAGATAAGCATTGTAAGAAAAATAATAGTGTTTTTTCTACTAATTAATTAATGTGCCCAACTCTTCAATCTACAGTGGTAATTGTGAAAACTGAATATCTGGGAATATATGTTTTGATAAATTTCTATGTTGTTGTCTGTGTGAACTTCTTTTGCTTTTCTGTTCTTTTCAATTTAGATAGAAAGAGTTTATGTGCTTTATTTGTTTTCTCTAGACCTTGAGTTCTTATGTTTACAATGTAACTTTAGATTGCTGCAATGTGTCATTGCAGCCCCAAAGCTTATTGTGTTCTCTGTTGGTGCAGAATGGGAAGCTATTTTCCTTCAAGAATTGTGCTATATCTATAGCACTGGCGGTTGGGTTAATAACCGGAGTTCCTACATTGGGGTGGCCCACCAATGCTCAAGCAGCTAACCCTGTGTTGTCTGATCTGGCTGTTCTGATATCTGGACCACCAATTAAGGACCCTGGGGCATTGTTGAGATATGCTCTTCCTATTGACAATAAGGCCATTAGAGAAGTACAAAAGCCACTTGAAGATATCACAGACAGTCTCAAGATTGCTGGAGTCAAGGCTCTTGACTCTGTAGAAAGAGTAAGACATAACACTTAAAGATTCTTATTCTTCAATCTGTAGATGTTTATTGTGTATGCAGCTTGTGCTTGGGATTTTGTGTTTCATTTCCCTTAGGGATAGAAGCTGATTTACTTTACATGGAATGTAGAATGTGAGACAGGCATCTCGAGCTCTCAAGCAAGGGAAAACTTTAATTGTATCTGGTTTAGCTGAGTCGAAGAAAGAACATGGAGTTGAACTGCTTGGTAAGCTGGAAGCTGGTATAGATGAGCTTGAACTGATAATACAAGATAGGAATCGAGATGCAGTTGCACCAAAACAGAAAGAGCTTCTTCAATATGTTGGAGGGTAAGCATCTCAATAACGAAATCACTTACGTAAACCACACAAAGACCTTTATCCTTCCATACACGTTCTCAATAAGAACAGGATATTCTTTTCTTCTTCCTTGGAAGAAATGAAAGACGAATTCGTGGATTCCTTAAATGTTTTCACTCTGTCATGATGTATTTCTCTTAAGTGTCTATTCTATCTGCTAGTCATTAAGAATCTGAGACTCTGCTATTATTAGGATTACAGAAAAATGCATAGACGTGCAATGACAATATAGAGCACTTCATTTTCCTTAATCTGACCATAAGAACTGAAAGAATTAAGAGTTAGTTGCTTCAATGATACAAGTAGGCTTTTTTACCTTAAACCTATGGGGCAAAGCAATTTAACCTTGCCACACATCAATGTCATAAGAGAGCCGCATTATTGGTTCAACCAGTAGATCACCACTTGTCCTGGTTTTGTATATCCTAACTGTGCCTAAAATCCAAAGGTCTGACTAAGTACTGTACTGCAAAGTGTCCTGTTTAGTTAGTCAGGTATCCATTGAAAAGCATTCATTTGGACAACCTGATATTGCATGCTAGATTTGCAACCATTTTAGCATGATCCCTCCAGATTGATTTGGTTGTAAAATCTGCTATGTTTGATCTGTTTTGAGTGGGCAGAATCCAAACTGTCCAACTAATGAACAGGCTTTCCTAGGAAACTGGTAACCTGGTTCTATCAGATGTTGGCAAAAATTGAATCCTCCTCATAACAGTGGGAAATTGAGAAGGACTTAGAAAATTAACCTTCTTGAGAAAGACTTTTCTCATATAGAACCTTTCATTGACTGCAGCTGAGATGTTCCTGGGGCATTGCATTTCTGCAGTGTTGAAGAAGACATGGTTGATGGCTTCCCATATGAAGTGCCCGAGGAATACCAAAATATGCCTTTATTGAAGGGGAGAGCAGCAGTGGATATGAAGGTCAAGATTAAAGACAATCCAAATCTTGAAGAATGTGTTTTCCACATTGTTCTTGATGGTTACAATGCCCCTGTAACTTCTGGGAATTTCGTTGACTTGGTTCAAAGGCACTTCTATGACGGCATGGAAATCCAGAGAGGTAATAAATACGATTTTTATTGGACATGCGTTTTTGCTTTTGATTTCCCTTTTGGCTATAGCGTTTGGTAAATAATGTTTTAAGCCTTCTCTATCTATGTTTTAGAAATAAATAGTAGGTACACCAGTTTCTCTCATTGCACAACAGGAAATGGGAAGGAAGAATGTATACATACATATATATATATATATATATATTATTAATTCTTTATGTGGATGAATTGAATGTATTTTATCTTATGTGATGGAAGCTGAATGACCTTGATATCTGTAATTTTGTATGGGTCTGTTTGGACAAATTTCTCCATAAGAACTTCTAAGAGAAAAAAATAAGAAAAATGAAATGAACTTTTTTGTAAACTAACATTAGTCTATGTATAAGCTAATTTGTAGAAACTCTCATATAGTTTCTCTAAATTTTTATTTTTTAACTTATGGATAAGTTAGTTTTAAGTCATAGAGAAACTCATTTCATTGTTTCTTATTTTTTTCTCTTCTAGAAGTCTTTATAGAGGAGTTTGTCCAAAAAATGCCCTCTGTGGATATCCACAATTTCTGTCTTGCTTTCCTCTTTACTTACACATTCACCAAGATATAGTCTTCGATTTATTTTTTCAAATTTATATTTTGGGCAGCGGATGGGTTTGTTGTCCAAACTGGTGATCCTGAAGGCCCTGCTGAGGGTTTCATTGATCCAAGTACAGAGAAAACCAGGACAATACCATTAGAAATTATGGTGGACGGAGAAAAGGCACCTGTTTATGGGGAAACTTTAGAGGTGATCTTGAGCTGTTTACCACTCTTGGGGCATGTTTACTTTTGCACATTTGTATCACATACCTCATTATATGATCAGAAGAAATAAGTGTTCTTTACTAGTATTTTCTTGCATGAAGTTTCACTTTTGTAACTTAATGTATTTATACTTTCAAACATGTTCCTCTAACCGTCTCAAGATTGAAAACTTTCTTATTTGCTGTTGGCAATAATCTGTTTGGACAGGAGCTTGGTCTATACAAGGCTCAAACAAAACTTCCATTTAATGCTTTCGGTACAATGGCAATGGCAAGAGATGTGAGAATCTAGTCTTTGACATGGCTGTTCTTTAAGCATGCTAATATTCTTTTCTTGCTTTTATTTACTCCTTTTATTTTGCTGAATAGGAATTTGAGGACAACTCTGCCTCTAGCCAGATATTTTGGCTATTGAAAGAAAGTGAGCTAACTCCTAGTAATGCCAATATATTGGATGGTCGGTATGCTGTGTTTGGCTATGTAACAGAAAATGAGGATTACTTGGCCGACCTCAAAGTTGGTGATGTCATAGAATCTATTCAAGTAGTTTCTGGCCTTGATAATTTGGTGAATCCAAGCTACAAGATTGCTGGCTAGAGAACTTTTTGTGCTTTTGCTACAAATACCACACGAGTGTTTGTTGTCACTTGCTTCAAGGTTATTCAGGAGTGCAGGCTACTACATTGGAAAGTTTACTCCCTTTAGTTTCTCCCATTGTTATCAGAAAAGCAAGTATTTATTTTACTATAACCTAGCATTCACTTAAACAGCTTGAGATTTTATTATTGTTTAATATTCACCATCCCGGCTTGTTAACTTTCATTCCACCAATTAAACAATAAAATTATGATTGTTCAGTGAGGAAATTATGGGCCAATCTCATACAATTTCTGGCATTCATCTGGAATTATTCATATATGTAGAGAATTATTTTAATTTGTCTACTTTGAGCACAAACATCAACTATGAATGGATCAACACTCATTATCATTTGAGCACAAGACCAAAAGCCTTTTGATGGTTACTTTTACCCGAGTAATGATGTTACTTAAAGATATACATTTGCAGAGAATTTCACATAATTCTTTTTACCATTACATCAATCACTAGACTTGGGCGATATTAAAAACTCATGCAACTCAAAAATGGTTTTGATGAATGGTTCTTTGTCTGAGTTTCTGTATAGTATTTTCCTTCTCCAATCACCTCTGAAACATCGATGTGTTACCTTATGTCCGAAAGTGAAAATATTATTTCACAACTTCTATGGGAAATTGTTGAAAGGATTGAAGATAACACTGTACAATAATAACATTTTATCAAAGATTCTCTTTCACACATTCAAGCAAGGGAAAAAAAAAATCTAAAGAGAACAAAGCATCTTTCTTTGGTGGTGGATATTGCATCATCCAACTTGTATTCCGAATTTTACACTGTGTGTGTGGTCATTGTTTTCCCAACAGTATATCAATCTTATTGCGTGTCTGCAATTGCTTTCCTCATCTCCAACATCCGATATGGCCAAGGATGTGCACTGGAGCTTCTCTCTTTGCTTATATTCATGCGATTTCCTATACCAGTCGTTGTGAGCTTCGACCATGGAAAGAATCTTTGACCAGAAGTTGATTCTAATATTTGAAGTCAGCCATATTTATGCAGTTGAAGCATGGCCTAGTAGGATGCAGAGCTGATTCAAAAGGGGTTCCCTTATTAGATGAAGTTTCTTCTGAAGCTGTAACCCAAAAGAAGGTATACGGAACTTCTCTAATCTCTCTCTTGTTTTGCAAGGTAATCAACAAAATGAAAGATATCATTAACATATCAGACACAGCTGTAGAACAAGAGAATTCATGAACAGCTCAATCAGAAATTCTAACAGAAGGATCTTTTGTTCATAGCAGAGTTTCGAGAGAACTGGCCCCATTAATGAATTTTTTAGATGACCAGAGTTCCTAATAGTTTGAAGCAGAAACTCGATTTGAGAAGATGGTTACTTTTAGGTCATTTTTGTAAAGATTAGATCAACTGGCTTATTGTTTTCAAGAATTAGAAACCTTTTCAATCTGAGGATAAGCAAACATCTGCAACTTCTTTATCATATGGTCATAATTGTTTATATATAGCTTACCATTCTGAACCCCGCATAAGATCCTTGACAGTTAAAATATCATGTAAGATTTTACCATTTAAGAATTAATTATATTGGTTCGCATTGATCTTGTTACTGGTGATGAACTCTAGTCCTAAATAAGTTCCTACATAGTTTTGTTGGTCAAAAGGGAGCATAATTAACCATAACATCGTAAATTACGAGGATAAGTAACATTTAGTCTCAACATGTTTCTTGTCTGGTTCTGATCCTCTATAGATTTTGCCCGTAGAAATAAACTTGTTAACAAGTAGATAACTTCAATATACTTGTCAGCAAGTTCACCACTCAACATGTCAATTGGATAAACAATAAGCTTCCTCAATCTCAACAGAAAACATCTTTTACGACCAAATTGTATATTTATTCCATATATTATAGGTGTCTTTCTGCACATGAAGAGCAGATCTTCCCAAAACAGATCACTTGTAGGCTCATCGGACATCAAATGACCCCTCAGGACTCTGATATTAGTGTTGGAACAATCCATGCTACTACTGTCAAGTGTACAACTTACATAGAAAATATTATAAAAATGGGTGCAATGAGGAGAGAGCACAATTAGCTTTACAAAAATTATAGCCCAACAAAGTAACAAGTAATTGCAGAGCTCATCTATGGCCTTCACACTTTTTGTGTATGCATTCCATCCTGAGTCTTCCTTCCCTATTCCTTCAATGAAATAAAATACAAACTGATTTTCCAGAATACTGTATATCATCCCTCCATAATCGATTTCCTTGTCAGTGAAAAATCTTTCAAGGTCCTCGATAGCTGCGAAAACATAAACAACCCTGAGGCTGATCAAGAGGGATCATACCTCCACCCTTTGAAGTGTCAATAGCTTCCAACATGGACACTACTTCATCCATCTCTGGCCTCTTATCAGGATTGGCATCCCAGCATCTTTTCATCACATTTGCCAGAGAGCTAGGACAACATCGTGGAATCTCCGGCCTCAGATTCTGCACTTCCACAAAGAATCTAGTTAAAATAAAAACAGCTACTAGGGATGAATAAACATCAGATATGATTATACGAGACCTTTGCAAATAACAAACAATTGTACAAGTTAGTGATTGTTAGCAAACACTACGTCTTTTCTCATAACTACATGATGTTTAAGGTTAATGCACATGGATTAAGGAATGTGTAATGGATGTAAAAAGTACTATATTTGGTTTTGAACAAAAATGTCCTTATTAATATCATGAGAAGGAATTAGACTTTGGATTTTGAAAACATCAGTTGTTGGAGGTAAAAGTTAGTTTTTGCTGCTGATAAAGCAACTTAATACACTTCATATACCTGCCGTACTACAGCTGATGTCACTTCGGAGAAGCTAAGGTCCGGATATGGCATGTCACAGCAGTATATCTCCCATAAGCATATGCCGAAACTGTACACGTCACACTTTCTATTGTATGGATTACCATTTAGAACCTGCTCAATTTCTTCAGGTAAGATTTTCATATACACAACATCTGTTACTATTCCAACAAAACATGGATTACTTATGCAAAGCCAAGCTACTTATGATTGTAATACAAGCAGAACATATGTCAAAGCTCGTGTATTTAAAGAGAGTTAACTGTCAATTATAGTTAAATGACTGGCTTATTTTGAAGAGACTCATCATTAGAATACTTTCAGGAAAAAGCAAAGCAATGTTTGTGCTGGATGATGTAAATATCTGAAGATTAGTGATAAAGCATTCTTCCAGTACTTTGTACCAAAACCAACATGGATATATACGTCGTTGATGGGACAAAAGGAATGCCTGATAAAGTATGGACAGTGATGGAACAATGCAATGTCTTATTTTTCCAAAAATGATAAATATTTTAATCAAGAACTAATTTTAGTGATTTTCACTATAGTTTTAAGAGCAGGATGGGCATCCCAGTTCCTTCACAATTAGTTAGACAACAGATTTGACCACATTTAACATGCCCAAGAGTTTCAAAAATTGTCTATGCAGAGGCAAGAACTAGACATTAATGAGTGTTTGAAACAAATCCTAAAAGAACAGGCACGAGTGAGATGTTTCCAAAGGAATTGAAGCGTATACCTCAGGAGCCATGTAACCAAGGGTTCCAGTTTCACCTGTCATGTCATGAGGATTGGAAGCCTCAATACGAGCCACTCCAAAATCAGCTATTTTCAAGGTTCGTGTCTTGTCCAGAAGCATATTTTCTGTTTTAACATCTCTGTGGACAATCTTCTTTATGTGAAGATAGCTCAACCTGTGAAGTAAATAAGAAAAAGTTCTCAGGCATAGAAAGAAAGCTTATTCTCTTAAGCTTATATGACACAGATAAGGCATAAAGATTGGACCCTCTTGCAAGGTCAAGAGCCAGTTGAACAACCACTTTAAAAGCCAGCTTCCTTCTTCGGTTTTTAATAAGATAAGACTTCAGTGCGCCTCCAGGACAATATTCAACAACAACACAACAAACATTACTTGGCATGCCTATATGACCATTTTCTGTTTGTATCTGTAGCTCTGATGTTCCCATTGTTGCCCCAATAAACTGCAAAACGGATTTGACAGTAAGAGTGAATAAGAAGATTCTCAAATAAATGTTTGAAGTTATGATGCAAATTTCATGCATTACTTATGAGGAACCTTAAGACCAGACCAAACACTTGCATTACTTATTGGTGCAGATTTTAATGCACTAACCCAACTACCATTCAATCCTTTTCCCATGCCCCAACACAGTAGAGACAAAACAGAAAATAAATCTTAAGAGAATTTATTTGACACAAATGTGACCACAATCAAGCCTTCATATCACATTCATACTAGTCTGAGATTCTGGCAGTGTAATGTTTTAGTCCTAGAATGTTTTCCAACATTTCCAGCTTGAACATATTCCAATATTTGCCTCAAGTAACACATTAAATCTCAAGATCTTCATCATCATTTATCTTGCCCCTTTCATTTTGCTTATTTATATACTCTCCCGTTCTTATAGTAGCAAGAGACAGCACATAAACCACCTGTTAAAGGAAGTTGTAGGTCCTACCACAGCACAAGATAAAGGACAAACATGATTAAGACGAAGAGAAGAATGAAGGAGCAACTACTACCTTGGTTACATTAGGATGGTCAAGCTTGTGCCAAACGGCAACTTCTTGAGTAAACGCTGCTCTCAAAGAAGCTATTTCAGCATCTGATCGATGTCCCTCTTCCCCCCAGTCAAGGAGCTTAACTGCGAAAAAACAAAATGAAAAATTAATTGCATGTTATGAAAGCAGAAGGAGAGCATGCATGCATGCATTCACAAGTTAAACGGTTCGTTCATCTAAATTTCAGTAAAAAACTGCAGGCTTAACAAGTTTAGCATCCAGGAACTGTAAAGATAATAAAGTTCAGCATATTGTTAACATCACGACAATCATGAAATCTCAAAAAGGCATTACCATCACTGATGGTTTTAACTTTCACGAGAAGAGTTCCTGTAACTGACTCCAACTAGAAGAATATTGTATGAACGGTAAATTTATGTGGCAACATAATAGCCAGTCAACTTAACCTTTTTTGTTTTTTTTTTTAAATCCTTATACCACCCATGGTAGCAAAATAAGGGGCACAACAGTAATAACCAAGAACACATGAAAGATAAAAAAGGAAATAAACATTAAAGTTCATGTACATAACTGTCAAGTCAACTGGATCTTGTGAATTCCAGGGAAAACAAAAAGAAAAGGAGCAAAGGGTACTCAATCTTGTGAATCTCGGATTTTGCAAATCCTGATCTACAAGGTTCCAATGCTAGGCAGTTATGGCTAACCAAACACTATCAACTTAGATGCCATGTCAAAGAACTTGGCGCAACAAAAAAACAGCAGAACACAGAGTCATGTCCAAGAAAAATTGTTGCTTGATTGCAAAGGTACGAGTAAAACGAAATCACAAGCAGGCACAGGCAAAATAAAACTTAAGCAGTGGATCTACTGATAAAAAAAGACATAACTTTGAACCAGCTCTTTGAAACCCCTTCATAACACTCCCATTGAAAGTTAAGTAAGACATCATAGAAAATGCACTTGCCTATGAAATGAAACCTTGACATTCACCCAAAAGAAGGCCTAAAAACCAAACAACCTACACTTTGGGAACATGTGCACATTATGCGAGTACACCTTGAAAACACCAACTATACTAACTTCCACAAGTGAATGAAACTTCCCCCTTGCGCATGCGCGTGGTGTTAAACCATATAGTGCAAGAAAGGGAGGGAAAAACAAACCATGCATGTTTTCTTTTTCCTCTTTCTTTCTAGACATGGTTAGTAGTTACATATGAAAACAAAGAGACAAACATCAAATGAAGACTCAAAACACTTCATGCGAGAGACCAAAATAAGAGTGTACTACCTGCAACATCTTGTCCATCATAAATCCCACGATGAACTGTGCCAAAAGTGCCACGGGCAATGACAGCCTTGATGACAAGCTTAGAGGGGTCAATCTCCCACTCTTGTCTGCTTCTTGTGGACCTTCCTTCAACCTCCTCTTCCTCCTTCTCCTTGTTCTTCTCCATAGTCCATGCTCTACTCAGATGCCTCTGAAGCTGCTCATCCAAGCTCTTCAGATCTATCTGATCCGCTCTCACATACCCCCCACTCTCACTCTTCTTCATCTCTCTCACCTCTTCTTTTCCAAATTCACCACACCCCACTATGGACTTTGAACCTCAAACCACTTAAAATCATCAAAAGATGCTAACTTTAGGAGCAAGTTCCGGTTTTGAACAATTTTTCCTTGGTGGGTCTCTTGTGTCTCTCCTCTTCCACTACTATATGTTTCTGCTGCCACTGCAGGTGCTGCTGCTGTTGCTACCTGTGTTGATGTTGAGGTCATAAATATAACACTCTCTCACTCTCTCACTCTCTCTCTCTCTCTCTCTCTCCCTCTCTCTCTCTCTCAATCATCCATGTGGGCACATGGATTTTGCCTGAACACGACGTGTGTTTCTGCCCCACTTTGGTTCCCTCCGATTAACAAAACCTTCAACTTCTTCTAATTTATTGAAACCAAAGATCTCTTTCTGTGTGTCTCTGTGGCTCTCTCTTGTTTGGTGTGTCTTTGTTTTTCCCTTCCCTTTTTCATTTTCTTCTTATTTTTATTTTTTTTTCATTGATGGCATTCACGGTTATTGCACCTTTACATGTTCCCATCCCTTTCAAACAAGTTGCTTGGCTTCATCAATGGGTGATCATGCAAACAGTTAAGGGACTCACTTTGTCACAAAGGCAATTGCGTAACTTCTTCTAATCATCATTCATTTTTGTAACATATCTATGTTTAGAGTTAGACAACATTTTTTTAATGCAAAGATTTCTTAATAGATACTCTTTCATACACAAAGATAATGGAATTAAACTTTTCATTGGTACTTACAAAATATAATTATTTTTCAACCATATAATATTCATCAGTGATGGGTTGGATAAACAAAATCTCACTCTTAACACTCCTGATTAATTGTGGTTTGGGGAAAAATCAGAGTACACTAATTAAATTTTGGAAATAATTTTTTTTAAATATTAAAATTTATTTTTTAACATACTAAGATATTTGTAACTAATATACACTAGTTAACAAACTTATATTTTAAGTTAAATGTAATTGTGATATTTTTAAATTATTTTAAAGAAAATTAATGTAAGGTAGCAGTGGAGTTTACACTTTCCAAATTAAACTTTTTATTATTTTCTTCTTTATTATAGCATTCATTATTTTTTAAGTAAAATAATTAACTATATTTGATTAAATAAATAATTAAAGCAAGAGATAGTTAAAACATGTCTCATAGAAAGATAAACAAAACTTAAAACAATATCTTATATTTAAAAAAGTACAAATTTCAATTTGTAACATTAAACAGTTAATCACATGTTTAATAAATATGATTATTTTGTCCACCATATATTATTCTTAAGCAGGTAGCATCACTTAGATGAGTCCAACCCTTCATAGAATCACATAAGTTTTTATTTGGTGAAGTTGATGCTTTCATTAATTTACACTGTGACCATCATACAGGACAAAACAAAGTTTTGTATTGTATTTGTTTTTCCTATTGGTTGTGACAGGTCGAATCAGCATACAATATATCCAATAAAACAATAAGATAGTAGCAGCAAAATTGTAGATAAACAAATGGATGAGGTTGATGATAGAGAGAGAGAGGGGATGATCATTTAATTATTAAAATAAATTATTTAGGACTAGTTTGAAACTCAAAATTATTTCACTTCTGACGTTTTCATGTTGTTTGATTTTATATGGTTAATTAATTGTTTGATGAGACCCTGAAGATAATTGAAAAATAATTATTTTTTCCTTCATACTTAAAACAAATTAATCTAATTTAGCAAAATGGTATATGGATCATAACACATTAATAAAGTAGAAAGTGACTTGAAACTCATTCTTATAAAAATAATTTATAAAATAATGTATTTTTAGTTAATGTAAAATCTTCAGACAATAAAAAAAATAAAAAGGGTTATATAACAAGTAATATGATATAATAAATATTAAATAAAAATAATAAATAGTAATGATATAATAATAATGACATACAAAGTAATCAAACAAAATTAAATATTAGTAGTAAAAATAAGCAATGTATTGTGAAATGGAAATTATTATATACTAAAACATAAAACAAGTCATATCAAACAAAACCATTTTTTTCTTCAAAACATATATGAATGATTTATCATTTTTAAGTACACGGGGAATAAAGTTTTAGAGAAGGTTCATGTTTCTTCAGTGTACTCCTGTGTGCTTATTCATACATCCATTTGAAATAAATGACAAATTACCTCTATGGGTAAATTTATTTTGAGAATAAATTAAAGAGTTTAATTCCTCTTCTTACAAGTATAAAAGAGTTACTCTTGTCAGAAGTATGATGATAAATATGGCTTTAAATTTAATCATTGTTAAAGCAATCAATTTATTATACATGAATTTTCCAGTTAAATTAAAACATAAAAATATGCTATTACTTGCTTTGTAATAAATGTGTGGAATATTGGTTGAGGCAAGACTAATGAATTCACCATCAAAGAGAAAGTAAAAAAAAAAAATGAAATAAAAGAACTCTGTATTTAGTTTATGATTTTCTGTTTTGATTCCTTGAATTTAAATATATATATATTAATTTAAAAAATTGAAAACATACTTTTTTATTTTCTAAATATTTTAAAGAACTAAATGATTTTTAAAAACACATTTTTAATCTCTAAAGTTGCATTAAAGGTGTAATTTTTTAATTTAAATGAATAAATGTTTTAAAAAAAAAAGAGAATCAAAATCTTTTTTTATTTCAGACATATCAAACCTTAATATTCAAAGGGATAAAACAAAAAATAGAGAATGAAAATCCTTTTTATTTCAGATAAATCAAACCTTAATATTCAAAGGGATAAAACAAAGCCCAAAACATTTGTGCATTTGGCAAAACTCATTATGATGGTCAATATAAAATTTCTTGGTGAGACATCCATGCATGCATTCGGGTGACAAGAAAAAATAAAAAAAGTATTTGCCTCTTCTTCTTCTTCAAGTCATCATTGAAATGGATTCTCATAATTGGTTTTCCCTGGACTATTTTCTCACCATTAATGCCAATTTGACTTCCTGAGTGGCTTAGTACATACCAAATGTCTGACTAGTATTGCTTGTTTAAGACTTCTTCCAATAAAGGGAAAATACTTCTTTGGGCTGAAAGAGAATTTCAGTGACAAGCTTGAACTGGTGATCATCTGGGGAAGGTTACATTTGAATTTTCATATACTTTGTTCTAAGAAAAGCATGAGAAATTTTTAAAGAAATAAGGACATAAAGAAGAAAAGTGGGTCTTGGCCATCAAATGTGATATTCTATGTTACCCCATAGGAAAAAAAAAGTGTTCCTTCTTATGAAATAACATAAGCTCAAGAAGAAAGTGCAATGGAAGAATCAAACTAATTTTCAATGGGCATCTACATAACCTAGGATCATATTGAAAAATGAAATATCAAACTTAGAAGGGTGAACCAAAACCAATGATTTCTGTTGAATTCGTTTCCCTTCAAGATGCTTTCAAATTTTCAATGATCACGATGTTTTAGTCGGTGTTAACACTTTAGAATCATGAGTACAAAAAAGTTAACACATTATCATGATTTATCTTCACCAATCAATAAATAAATAGTATTCATTTGTAGATATCTATTCCAAATTTGAGAAGGGTAAATGATGTACTATGGCATATTGAACTTGTTGAGCACTCACATCAAACATCACCGACATCTAGAATTTGAACAAAAATATAAATCATAATAAATAGTGGAGTATATGTTCAGATGACAAGCCTCATGTGTGTTTGTGAATATTTATTGAAAAAGAAAATACTAAAAGGGAAATATGAAGTTTTAGGCATTTGCTTTAAAATGAATCAAAAGGGTAAGCAACATTGCTGTTTGTATGATGATGTGCTTAATGCTTACCCGTGAATGCCAACTTTGGACTTTAATGTGACCAAAAAGATGTCTCTGAAGTCTCAACATAGTCATGAATCACGAGGCCAAGTTTCAACTGAATCGCAAAATGCTCGAGATTTTTATTAAGAGCTATCAGTAGTAAGTAGTAACACCCGTGATCTTAGAGGCATGACCATCCAAAACTAAAATTAAGGTGCCTCTTCCCAATACACATAAAATGGACCCAAAGAAAGTGATAGGAAAAAATAGGATTTAATATTTTTTGTTTTTCAATTTTTGCACATTTTTTGTTAGCATTTTTTATTTATATATATTTTTTCCTGTTAAGTTTAGTTCTAGGGACGTAATCTAGCAGAGCATAACACATCTTTTTCTTTTGGTAAACCGTGTATTTGATCCTTATTTGTTTCAACTCTTTGATGACATTATTACGAGTTAAAGCAAACTTTGAATTCATAGTTTATATCATTTAAAGAGGAAAAATTGAGCAAATATCACATCAGTGATTTACGCATGAAATGTGTTAAGCTATCAAGATAAGCACCGTGGGCTATGACTTACGTAGCTTCAACACCACAAATTTTCTTTAGTCACGAGACGCATATGCTTTTAGATTTTTCTGCCATAAGGAGTCAACTTGGCAATCCAGCATTATTTCCTTGCCTTTGGGTCAAATCCCACTATCAGTTTTATCCAAAAAAGGATTTGTCGTACATCAAATTAAGTTAATTAGATGACTTTTTTTCCAACTGGACACAATTGTAGTACACAATGAATGCTTAGTAGTTAGTATAGTAGCCTTAATAAAAGGGTAGAGACTACAGATGCATTCTCCTCCATGAAGAGTGGACCAATTTGTGATGAACATGAGATTTCAGAAAAACATTTGCAAGTTGAGACTGCCAACTAGCAGTGACAAGAAAATATTGCTCTCACTGCCAAATACAGCTAAATAAAACTGTTGCACTTAACCACTGCTATACATGTAATTGATTCTTTTGATGCGGTAACTCTATTACAATCTTCAGAGTGTCACATTGTTTTCGTGGACTTGTGCTATATTGCATTGTTGAAAATGTAAGTATAAAAGAGGGTGAGACAGAATAAAGGGAGAAAAAAAAAATAGCATCATGGTGACGATACATTTTCCCTCATGCAATTGAATTGTACCGTCGCCTCTTCTGTGGTGTTGAATGTGCCTGTGCTTTTATCCCATATGTTTTCAATTGAAAATTTTCAAAAGCCTCTGAAATTGCCTGCACCTATAGGATTGCACAAAGCAAGGTTAGTGAATCCAACCTGAATGTGTAAAGCAAAGAAGTTCATACATGCATAGGATAACTAACCAGTTCTGGCTTTTTGGAGTACACCTTGACTATTATATCTTGGTAAGATGTAGGTAGCAAGTGGCTTACGCGGTCATCAGGTATTGTAAATTTCTCATTGCTTTCATAATCCTGAATACATCATTTGAACCAGGAAACTCAATACAACTAGTATAATTCAATTCCAAATTACCAATGATAAGGACGAAACTAAAACACTTTAAATATTTCAATAATTTTCAGCAATTGCAGCCCAGTATCCCAAAAGAAGTAAGAAAAAACAGTTTAAACTAAAACTAATTAGCACAGAAACTGTCAAACTGCAGAGGTACTAGTGCAAAAAAGAAGTCAGTAGCCACTAATACAATATAGACACTGGCAAAACCAATTAAAATATAAGAAGGTTAAAGAAATATCTTGATAAAAATATGTAGTTAGGTAGGCTTGTCGATGTACCTTGAAAAAGTGGATACTGCCACAGAAACATGCACCATAAAAGAGAAAACAATACATTAGGACAAGATACTAGGAAATGAAAACAAACTAAAGGTCTATGTTCAGTAACCATGATTATTCTTCACTCAATACCTTTCCAGGGGATTATGCTTTCCGCGAGTCAAATCAATTTTGACATTACAAACAGCTACATCCTCCTCTTTCAGTGTAACTCCACCACTCTTCTGTCAAATGACATATATAAAACAAATGGAATTCCTCAATGCAGAGAACGAATCAAAATTATATGCAATTTGGAAATGATAAGGTTTAACCAGATTGAAGACCTGAGAGCAAACAATATCTTTAGCAGTGACCTTCTTAAAATTGTCCAGCATATCTTTCGGTACAGGGTACTCATTACAAAACTGCAAAACAAAATCTTCCTAATATTCAGCAAAACTAAATAATTATAATTATAATTTAATAAATACAAATTGTTAATCACACAAACATTTAGGCCAATGTAATGTAAATTAAGACACATCCACACAAAAGTTTACATGGAATTCGTGCCAAACAGCATGAGAAAATAGCACTACCTAATAGGCAATTGCAGCAGGTAACTTATAACTATCACAGAAAAGCAACAGGTCGAAAACATGCCTGGTACAAATTCCTCCTTCGAATGCGCAGGATCAACTCCCTTGCTTCCTTTAGTTCTTGACAAGGACTTGTCTCAATAGCTTTAACTATTGTGTCATCCAGCTGCATTTTTTTAAGTAAATTACATTTTATGATTCAAAATAATATTGTAAAAATGTTTTTAATGCAAGTTCATTTGTAAGAGGCCCTTGTAACCTTCCAGTACTGAGAAGGATCATGTATGTTAGATGAAATCTCCAAATAACTATTAGCGTGAACAAGTGCATCTACCATCATAAGCTCCATTGCCTGGAAACATCAAGATGGGATTAGAAACCGTAAAAACAAGAAGGGAAAGTTTATGGATTTTAAATAAACGGGAAACGGGGAAAAAAAGGCAAGGATCTACATCTACCTAAAATAAAATAACCTTCCAAACAAAATAACTACTTCATACCTTCACTTTTGGATGTGTATAAACCGTTCTATAAAGATCAGCGCGAGTGGCAAACATTTTGTGGATGGTGAGGTCTAGCAAATTGCACAGCCAAGAGCAAGGGACAATCAGAAACACAATTGAATAGGAAAATCAGAAATGTATTATGGAAAAATGTTGAGGTATGACACTAACAGTCCTTAGCACGATAACAAATTTCATCATCCAAAACCCACATTGTCTCCAATAACCTGTAGGTAAATCACAATTTTAGATGGTAGATTTGATACATAACCTTTATTTATGTTTTCTTTCGAGCTAAGAAGAATTATAAAACTACTGATAAGAATTAATTAATTTTGAAGAAATTCATGAAACCTTTGAAAATCAAAATTACATCCTAGACCACAAGCTCGACAGTCACGGGGAATATAATCAAATCTGCAAAACAATAGTCTCCACAAAGTATTACAATATGGCAGAACTCATGCTCAGATACTCAATACATGAAAGAGTATATGTAAAAAACATCAATAAACCAGATTAAACTGTTAAACTTTCTGTTTACTTACTTGTCAACATCAATTCCATTTCGTCCATTTGCAACAATATCATACAAGAAACTTTTCTCACTTGAGCTCTAAATAACCAACATTTGGGCAAAAAATATAAAAGAAAAAGGATACATTGGTAACAAATAACTTTGGTAAGAATAAACAAATTATCCATCAAAATTATTAATAACTATGCCAAGAGAATAGAAAATATAAAATAGAATATATTAAAAGTCTTACCCTTGGAGGAGCAAATTCAGAGCTTGCCAGTATCATATCCTGCCAACAATAACGACTTTCTAGAATAAAGATGCAAACCTCTTTTTACTTTCCATTTATATGAGAGATGCAATATGCTTCTTACGCAGAATAAGTGAAAAAATATCTGAGAACATAAACCCGTGTAATTGCTCTTTCAACTTAGGATATCCACACACAGTGAAGGAGATGGGAAAATGGAAGCTAGACAACCTTCTAAATCTGTTTTGAAGATGTCCACGGTGGACCTTGAACACACATTTCCTACTGATGGCTGCTACTGAACAAAGAAATACAATGGCTATCTGTACATTTATTATATTATGTTTAGAAGAATTACAGTGCTTCTAAACTAGAAGAAAGTTGTTTCCAGGTCTACACACCCTAATCACCCTATTTATTACTTACACTGACAACTTTGCTAATTTATCTCAGACATAATATCTATGATGGTTAAGGAAGTGATGCTGAAAATCTGAAGACACTTAATCTAATGCAGGAAAAGAAATAATGTTAAGCAGTAGCTTTACCTTGACTCTTTTTATCATCTGGGAGTCAACATCAATACCGTGTTCATCAACAATATAATCGACCATATTGACTGACATTTGTTCATGGGACCTACAACGTAAAAGATATGACACAAATTAAATGAATTTAAGAAAAAAACAGATAAAACATAATATCTTAACTAAGGAATTTACTGACAGAAGTACAACTTTTCTCTAAACATTACGAGAGGAAAATCCAGAGAAGAATGAAATAAATTAGATCATTAAATGCTAAATTACATAAAAATGGTAAAAATAAGATTACCAATCAGAATCATTGATAACTTGGGGAAGAAACTCGCGTTCAAACAAGTGACTGAAAGGACCATGACCCAAATCATGCAGAAGTCCTACATAAAATAAGGCATCCACAGTAAAAATTATTAAAAAATTATATTGGATTAAAATCAACAGTAGTTCCAAGAAACATGAGATACCTGCAAGCTTCACTGTTTGAATATCAAATCTATCAATACCAAGCTCCAAGCCCTGCATAATCACAAGCACAAATTAGCATATCCTGTCAAAAGACTTTACCTTTAAAATGATAAAATACTTAATAAAATTTTATACCTGATAAGTATTAAGCTTTTCCACACATTGACCAGATAGCCAATACACACCAAGAGAATGCTCAAATCTAGAATGCACAGCACCTGGAAAAACCATGTGCGTAAAACCTGAAACATAAAAACAAATTTATTTATTGGAGAGGTTAAACTGACTGAATATTCAAAAGGGGATATCAAGCCATGTGGGCATCAATGGCATGACCACGTTTGAAACAGCTTTTTTAAAAATTACATTTCACAACAACTGTCTTCCTGTTACAGGTTCCATGAAAATGACAGGAACTACTTTGTAACCAAAGAAACAAACTCAATATCTTCTTTGAGACCAAATGGATATTTAATTTAACACAATCCTCGATGTATATTGCATCACAAGGGCAAAATTTTTATTTAGAGATAGATTTATTAGTGCCAGTAGTTAGCAGGGAACCAAATAATGGACATCCTTGTGTTAGTTAGGTCATGACATAAATGCATAATAAGTTATTCAAGTTTCCCTTAAAATTCAATTTGTGTTTCATCTCACCTCTGTAACATAAATAGTGAAAATTCAGAAAGATCATTTTCTACCTTCATGGCACTTTTAACATACTATAAACTGGCATATAATAATAACAAAAGACCCACATACACACACACACTAACAAATTCACATCCTTAAGCAAGATTTGCGTAAAATAATCTTGTTGAAAAGCAAAAACATTTTACCTTATACCAAATTGTTAAGCTATACTCTTGACCATAGTGTCATTTCAATATCAGAACTAAGCTATACTGCAAGTAAAAATGAACTTCCAGAACTCTAAAACCTGTTTTACTATATACATACAATGTACCCTTTTCCTGAAAGTAAAACTCATTAAAAGTACTCAACTTTTCATGTCACACATATGGAAAATGAGTATTGATGACCAATAATTGCATCTTGTTTTGGTATTATTTTAAATTGAACTTAAGACCAAGATCTTGGCATACTTCACGAAATACATTTGAAACACCAAAGCAGTAAAACCAACTTTCCCATGAAATTCCCCAGCTAGCGATGTACATTCAAAGTCCTCTTGCCTAAAAGGAGAAACCAGGATACCTAGCATTTAGAACAAAATAGCATAACAGTCCAACTAAGTATTTGATAGGCATTTAGATCAAAATAGCATAGCAATCCAACTAAGTATTTGATAGTTTGTCATTCACTACATTCTATCATTTTACGTACTAACCTGATTACACTACAAAACAAACATTAAAATTATCACTAAACAAACAGGATGCCAGGGAACATTCAAAAATATATTCCACTCATGGTTATTAAAACTGGTCCAACGCTGCAAATTTGACCACAATTTCAAGGCCTTTTTTAACTCACCAGGACCACAACTTTGGCTGCATTAGCCATATTTGCCTGCAATGTCCTGAAATGTAAAGGATCACAACGAAACCACGACCACAACAACCCTTGAAAATCCTGGTCCCACTCTAACCTAATTTCATACATAAATTCCAAGCATAAAGGTTTTTCATGCTACGTATCCCCACCGTTGAAACAACAATTCAAGCATCTAAAAGCAAACAAATTATTTGTGAGTTCACAGGGAAAATAAAATGCATTAAAACCCTTCCATAGTTATGCTAAGTGCATTTTCAATTTCAAGCAGCTTCTAATTTCTAAACGACTCTCCTACAATTGGATTCGAGAAACGATGATTAACTCAATAACTCACCTAGTTGTTTCAACTCGCGAAGCCTGCAACATAAACAAAAAAAGCCAAAACCAAAAAATTAACAAACAGTAATACATAACAAGGTTCTGGAAATGAACCGTTTCACAGAATAACAAAAACGTTTCAAACTCGCCTCTGAAACTGCTCCGTGTCTACGAACTTCAAACTCAGCTGCAAAACCGAACAAAACGCAAAAAAATAAAAAAAAAAATAGCGTGCTCCAGTTTTCTTGGGAGCTACAAGAGAATAAGATTCGAGAAACGAAACGATTCAATTGTGGAAGGAAATTACGGGATCGAGATAAATGTTGCCATGGACGTTGTCGTGAACGTGCTTGCAGAACCTGGGATCTTGGCCTGAAACGACGCCGTGGGAAGGTGGCAACGAAACGTCGACGTTGCAATATGCGCCCATCTCTTCCTTCCTTTCTTCCTCAATTATCAACTCCACACTATCACTTCACCTTCTCTCAACTTTCAAAATTTAAATTAATGCGGACCACTATTTATACTGTAAAAAAATAATTAATATATTTAAAATAAAAACATTTTTAAATTATTATTTTATTACCAAAACACATTTTTCATAAAACAAATATTTGTTTTTATCTAACTAATTTGTCGGATACTTACAAATAATTTTTTTATTGTCCTGGGAATCTTATTTTCAGGAATAATTTTCTTCGAAAACCCTTTTTTAAATTGGAATAATTTTTCGCATGTGTCATTTTAGATCTATAACAAAAAAAATTGGTTGTTATAACAAAAAAATGCTTGATGATTACACAAGTTGTTATTAAAATTTAGCACAGTGATTGAAAGTGAAGAATATCTTGCACGTGTTTTTTTAGGCTAATATATTTTACTATTTAGCAAAAGAAAAAACAAACACTAGTCAAAAATAGTAAACCGTACCAAATCTGCTTCATTTTTTAACTGATTAATTAGTAATTACTCGTTTGTTTGCTCATAAATAGAATGAAAAGTGTGTGGCATTAAAATATTAAAAATAGTAAATCCTAGGAAAACTGCTTCATTTTTTTAGCTAATGAGATAGTAATTTCACTACTCAAATATTATTTTATAGTTGTTTGAATTTTAACGATAATTTTTAATATTTTTTAATATTATGTTCTTAAAAAATTATAAATTATTACAGTTTTAAAGAAGATTAAAAGATATAAATTATGTTTTATAAAAGTTTAAGAAAACAATATTTTTTTATGATATCTTAACTTGTTACATGTTTTCTTTTTGTTTATTAATAAGAATTATTTTACTCTTAATATTTAATATTTTAAAAATTAATTTTATTATGTTCCTGATATTGAATTGAGCTTAAGAATAGTAGAAAATAAATAGTGTAATATTAACTATGATAAAAAAATAGAAAGATAGAAAAGAAATATCACAAAATCAATAACAAGTATCAAAGGAGGTATTTTATATTTAGTATTAAACACATATTGTACTTTAATATTGTATCTACCAATAAGTATAAACTTTTTTTATAAAAAAATTATAAAATGTAAGATTATAAGATGTTATGAATTAGTTATTGAGTTATAAGTCAAAGAGTATTCTAATTGAGCTTAACACCAATAAAAAAATGTTAACATCAATCCAAAAACACTTTCTGATGTTAACAAAGAGACAATACTGATTAAAATATAATCGCGATCAATTTACTTTGAAAAAAACTCTCGCCAACATATTAGGAAAATTGATGTCAAGAAGGTTTCAACTTCATTTGAATAGACAATGTTTTATCTATATCAACAATGTCTCAGATGACCCTACAATATAATATAGAAACAAAAGACATATGTTGAAAGAGAAGAAATATTAAACATTTCAAAATATAAATATTAAAATTTTATAATTTAAAGTAACTAAGTTCTTAATAAAATATTTTAGCCCTTTTTATAAAAAAAAATAATTTTCTAGAAATTCTGAATAAAGAAAACTAACCATCCAGATGAATAGGTTATTTATTAAAGATCCTTCTTAATTAAACATTATATGTTGTCAGTTACATTTTAATCCCTTGACAATAGTAAAAAAATTGAAATCATTAAAAAACTGAATGGTAAAATATTTAATAAAAAAAAAACTAAAATAGAATTACAGAATAAACTATAAAACAGACTATAAATTTCACATATAAAACATAAAATTAATTATTTTAATTCTTGTAGTGAAAATCACTAAAATTATTCATAAAATAAAATGAATTTTTTAAGAATAAATAATACAAATAAGTTGTAATGTATGAGTTTGACCATCAATAGTCAATGATTATTTGTATTTGTTTTCACAATACTTTAAAAATACTAATAATTATTATTTTAAATATATGAAATTTTGATTTATTGTTTATTTTTTTATTTTTCAAGATTTGCATGGTTTAAGTATTTCATAGTTTTAAATCTTAACGTAAAACAGAAATTTAATTATAATACATATATAAAATAGAAAGAGTTTTCTGTAATTCCATAAAGTGTGTAATCAATACATTTTGTCCCATCCATACAAAATAAAGATTTTAACTTTAACTGAAGCATATTTACAAAAGAAATACGAATAATTATTTTAAATTAAATAAAAAACAATAACATGTACTTTATTCGAATTGCATAAAAAAGAAAGCATGGTGAAGTAATTCTAACACGACAACACAAGCAAAGTATAAAATAATATATTATTAATAATAAAACTCCTTTTATTATAAATAACAAGTGTTAATAATAAAGAAGCTAAGAGAATTTTCACACACTAATTATTTTTGGTGTATATATAAATAAATAAATTACGAGAGGAAGTGAGAAGAAGAAAACAAAGTGGATAACATATATAAACGTGAGGCCAAGAACTTCAAACCCAACCACCTTAACCCCTTCATTCTACTTCACTTCAACCATGGTGGTTCTGAAGTCCACTTCACCCCTCTCACCTCTCTATTCCCACTTCTTCACCCTCTCCTCCCTCCGCCACCGGCGCCGCCACCTCCACCATGCTCACCCCACCACGACCAGGCCCACTTCAAGGGTCAAACACTTCAGTGTCAAAGCCTACATGGAGAATTCCAACTCCTTAGGCAGTTTCGCCAACAGGGTCATCGGGGCACTCCCTGTGGTGGGTCTCATTGCCCGGATCCTCAGCGACGAAGGTGGCGTCGGTGAAGACCTCGTGGACTTTGCTGAGTTCAGAAGGCGCGTTGGGAAGAAGTGCTCCCAGGCTGATTCCACTGCCTTCTATGAGTTCCAAGACCGACGAGGAAGGGTGAGTGATCCACCAATCCTTCTCCTCACACCCTTTCGTCTGATTTCTGTGGTTCTTTTGTGTCAAAATCGTGTCTTTGTAATTGATCAAGGTTGGGTAGTTAAGCAAGAGTTTTTCACTTGAGCAATGATACGATGACACTGTAAACAGTAATTTACACCCACCTAACAACTGCTTAGCAATGTAATTTTATTGTGTAAAAAATGTAGAAATTTACACTATCATGGAATCGTAAATTGATGTGTTAAGAGTTTTACATTGAGTAGAATAAACTATTTGCTAAGTTATTTAAGCCTTGAGACTCTTCTATCTAATATGTTAGTCTTTGTTGGTTGAGTTTTCCTTGTAAGCCCTACTAAGAATTGGAATTAGAATTAGAAGTTCACCTATCTAACCTATGGTGATATTTAAGGCAAACCTTCATTGCATGGATTAACTGGGTTTTAAGGTCAAATTTAAAGAGCTAGATTTCATGCTCAGAACTCAGTCTTTTGAGTTTACATTGATGAAGACTGGTGAAATGTTTAATTCCTACCCCATAATCAAATTTCAATATTAATGAGGTTGATTTATCCTTTGCTTTTTTTTTATAATTTTATTTTTGGCATTGTTTTGTGGTGACAATTGGTTCTGGTTATGGTGAGCTAGAGGGGAATGGATGTGTGACTTGGTGTTGGTTTGTTGTGGATAGGCAGGGGATCCTCTCTATGTTCTGTTATGCTGTTGGCTAGCGGCCATTGGCGCAGGTCTACTCAAAACTGAGGATATTCTAGAAGGCGTTTCTAGGCTCCGGATCTCAAATGACATTGAATTTGAGGAGCAGAATTTCATGGCCTTGATGAGTGAGGCAAAGGAGGTTGGTCCCCATCTCACTACTTTTAACTTACACTAATTTTGGTGTATCTATCTTTGAAGGTCTTTCAGTTTTGATATTATGCTGCATTTGGAGAAGAACTCTACCAGTTTGCATTAACTGACTTAGTCGTTCCAAAATATGTTATCTAAAGTCTAAACTATGAACATGAAGCGCTATTGTTTAAGTACTTATTAAGGAAAGTACTGACAATATTAGTTATTCAAAGTTTTCTGCAAGGCTTATTTATCACTGTTCTCTTGTTTGGGGAATCATTAACATGTGTTACATTGACAAAGATAACATTTTCTCTTGCCTAAATCTATATCATGCTATCTGATAAAGACAATTTTCTATCACAATAGCTTTCTACATTTTCCTTTGCAATGTGACATTCTTGCCTAGACATATTGACACAGTAAAGATGCAACTATATCTTATTAGTTACCATAATAAGATGTTACCATAATAAGATGCAACCATATTGATCCAGCGCCTTGTGTCATATCTTATTAGTTACCATAATAAGTGTCAGGTGCAACTATATCACCTTGCACCAACCATATTGACACAGTAAAGATGCATACTTGTAACTAATAGGAATGGTATAATATTAGGATGCTCTTCAAGTACCCTTTCAGTGGGTGATGACAAATCCCCATCAAAAATCCAGATACATTTTCATTCATCTTGTGCTGTGAGAGGTGTTGTACATTATGTGGAATATATTCTTGCTTTTTGTGCTGGTATGCTTGGTGCTTTGATTATGCTGAAGCTAAGTTTTGTCTATATGCCACTGGCCTAAAAACTCTATAAAACTTCATTCAACAATGTAGAGACGGGCAAAGCTAAAGGCTGACCCTCCTGCTATAGCAATGGAGATTCGAGCTGGGAAGGCTCTTGATGCAATCTATGTGTGTTGCTTTGGAAGGGATGCTGTAGAGGAAGAAGATGAGAGACTTCTGACAGCAATGCTTGGTGCTGTTTTTCCAACAGTTCAGCGCGATGTGATCCAGCGCCTTGTGAAAGACAAGGCAGAGAAAGTAGCAGCTGGTGTTGATGATGATTTTGTTTCAGAACTCAAGCCTCTGTCAAAAGAAGCTGTTGAAATACAAATGAAAGACCTTCAGTTCCTTCAACAAAATACTGAGACTTAACAATGTGAGGCCTGTGATTTCCACTGCATAATGTGAAATTATATATCAGAAACTAAGCTGCCTTAGCCTTTTGGTTTACTCTCAGAAAAAATGACAGTAATCGTAGATCACATTCTCTTATTTGCCAGATCCATATTGAATGTTGGGATCATGATCACTTTTTCAAAATAACGAAATTTCATGTAGTTTCTGTAGCAGTATAGATGGTGAAAGTGGTAGTAACAGTGACAGATCTTCATATAGGTGTCAAAATAGATGTCTAAAAATTTTGGGGTGCCAAATATAAAATATAATAAAATTAAAAAAATATATATATTTATTTATATATGTGAAACAAAAAAATTGGAGGGTCCCAACAAAGCTCTGCTACTGTTTATAAAGGGTGTTTTGTTTTTTAAACTCTTGGAATGTTTTGATCTAGTTCTTTCTTTCACTTCCCCGTTTGAAATGAAGAGCCAATCTAGTTATTGCATGAATTATTGAGCTAAGTATGGAAGATGTTTATTTATAAGATACGAGGACATGTAACTAATTTCCTCAAGTTATAAGAGACACCAATTCCAGAAACAGAGAAGCATATGTGATAATTAGGAGCATCTTTCAAATGTGTATAAAATCATTGAAAACTTTATATATTATTGAAAAAGTATATTACTTTGCATTGTTTGTTTTACATATTAGAAGTATCTACTGGATTAGTCCTACCAAACAGAAAATATGCTGATATTAGTTGCATTGAATCTTTAGCAAAAAGTTTAATCACACTTTTAATTTTGGTCTTTATATTTTCTCAAGTCAAATTAAATAAAAATTGAATGAGAACATTCGGTCTTTATAATTTACTGAAAATATTAAATTACCATATGGAAAACATAATATGAATAATTTGTTATTTATGAGTATTAAAGTATAATTATAAAATAGTAAAATAAATGTTGTAAAGGGTATAATAGTTAAAATAAATGATATGATATAACAGTGCCAAAATAATAAAAGAATAATAGCAAACTTATTCTCAAATATCTTATTTATTAAAAGATTAAATAAACAATTTTTACTGTGTAAAAAAGGTTTAAATAGTAAAATTATATATAATAAATGAACAAACAATAAAATAATAAAATTATATCTCATACAAAAATTAGAAAACTTAAAAAATATTTTGTAAAAAAAAAAAATAAAAAAAGACGTAATAAACTACCAAAAACACTTATTATCACATAAATTTTTCAACTCAAAATATGGAAACATAATTCTAAATTTTTCCTTTCACTTATGTAACATCTCATATTTTTCATATAATAGGAACTTTATTGGATAGGAATTATATAATAAACCTTAATATAAAAATCAATACATTCATAATGTATTTAAAAATATACTTCTCTACAAAAGATCTAATAAAAATATCTTCGTAAAAATTACAAATAAAATAAAATAAAGCTTCTCCATCAGTTTAGTGGGGATTCACACCACCTGTCAAATCCTCTGCTCCCGTGTA
>Ga0209700_103842_pt1 | contig 28096 bp, 22 predicted proteins | sample SiratroredBW_FD_187528 | JGI IMG/M metagenome (GOLD analysis project Ga0209700, IMG submission 187528) | Root nodule microbial communities of legume samples collected from California, USA - Siratro red BW (SPAdes) (version 2) | ecosystem: Host-associated > Plants > Roots > Nodule | place: USA... | reverse complement strand
AAACGAAATCATAATAATAAGAGTTTAAGGAAATTATTTGCTTCAACCACAATACATAATATTTTGATTCTCAAGTTTGAATAGCCCTTGCTTTATCAACTGAATGTTGTACAAAATCATTACCATAGTTAATTACTTTATGGTTAACAGAAACTAAGAACGAATGCATGCATCGTTTTGTTAATGTTTTTCATATATAAAGAAATTTGAAGGTGGGTTCAGGAGGTTACACACATAATTATATGAATACCATAGTTTCATACATAGTCAAAAAGGCAATTACATTCACACCTTAGAAGCGATTACAGAGGCAATTGCAAAACAAAAATTTCAGAAAGCAAGAAGAATTGGAACGATAGCAGCAAAGAAAGAAGCCAGAATCGGGCAATTCTTGAAAATCGAATTATACAAAAAGGAAGAGAAAATTACAGAGAGATGTACTTTTCAGAATCAGAGAGAAGAGCAAAGAAAATAAAAGAAGCGTGTTGAAGGCTTCGAAAGGTAAGTACCCTTGTTGTTCCTGCTCTGTGGTCATCTCTTGCATAAATTATTATTTGGTTTTTTATCCCTAAACAAGGCATTCACGAAATCAATAAACAATTAGCCTTGGAAAACATTCTTTAGATGAAATTAATCATAAGGATTCAGAGTTTACCTTTTTTTTTCTTCTTCGTTCTTGCGATTCTATTTGAAAACGTTTGCTACTTGGGACATTTTCTTTCTTTTCTATTTCCTACTTTTACTCATTTTCCTATGCGCATTCCTATGCAAGAACCCATTCCCAGAAAAATAACACCATCAGATAACACACTTTCAAACCCAGAAATCCATAATCAATTCCAATTCAATATCAGGAATCTCAGCAACCCAGAAATCTTCAATCTCAATTCATCAAAAACCCAGAAACTCAATTTGAATTTCCCAAAACAGAAATACAAAACCGTAAAAAACACCAAAACAAATCCTAGAATCAAACCCTTAATGGTTGTTTCCTCGACAATCACATCACGAGTCCTCCCCGTTTTCTTTGTTGTTGCACAAGGATCGCGAACCAGCAACCAAGAAAGGGAACCACCAACAAAGGGACTGTATAATTAGTGCTCCGAGTGAGGTGATGACTGGGTTCTTCTCCCCCGCATTCTGGCCATAGGTCGCAGTATCTATTGTGTTTTCGACCTCAAACTGGGACCTCACTGTGGCCTTTGTTCGGACGCTGCGCCACCATGGGCTGTCTCCACAGTGCTCCTCCGCAGGCCTCTCCCACACTTGCCTTTTCCCTTTGACGAACTTCTCCATGTGCCGCACTTGCCCTCTCCATCTTCCCAATCCTTACCGCATCACCAAGGTCGTCCTCAACTTCCCACTCGAAGTATGCGTGATTGAGGAGATCGCCGACGGTGAAAGCCACAGAAAGCGGCGGCGCGGGCAAATGAGTGAAAGTTGTGTTACCTTGTGATGGATTAGGGTTGTGTTGGAGGGTGGCAAAGGAGTGGACTGCTTCACCTTCATAAGATTTTAAAATTCCAAAATGAGTAAAATGTGGTTGTCGTCGAGACTAGGGGAGAAGTTCTGAATTTTAAAAAAATTGTTGGTGAAAGGTAATGCAAAACTAGGGATGGTAGAATCCGACGTGGATCTTATAAATCATAAGTAATTTGAAATACGTAAAAGTTTACAAAAGAAAAAATTTAACTTTATGATTTATACCAACAGTATAAGTATTTGAAAACATTTCAATAATTAGGGTTGGACAAACTGTAATTAATTGAAAAAAAATTAACTGAAAACAAGACAATCCATCTGTTGCAGGTGCAGTATGTATTAAAAGCAATCTGCATGTCACTGTCCAAGTTTTGGGTTTGAACTCATCTCTATTCCCCATCCTAGGGTTCTGTGCTTCAACAGAAAACAGAATCAAGCATACCCCCATCCTCAAAATTTACATCTTATCATGATTCATATACTAATTCAATAAATTACTTTGTGAAATGTTTTTCATGTCTTTGTTACATGCTCCCCTGTTACCAGTCTATACATATATATATAGAGAGAGAGAGAGGGGGTTCTGTTGCAAGTCATCATGCATCTATACCATGGCTGCTTGCTTTTATGTTCAACCTGTATCATTCTTTCTCTTCTAATGAGAAATTAAAATTTTTAAATTAGGACTTGTCTTTTTTCCTCTATTAGTTGTGCAATCCTCATTCTTTCTTTTTCTTTCACATTTCAGGGTGTGCCATTTAGAACATTTCATGATATCGCTGGAAAATCTGTTGCTTTATGTACATCGAAGAACTGCCAACTGCTGCACTTAAGTCTTGATGAGCTGAGAAGTATAAATCCAGTCTCTGAAGAAAAGATGTATGATTTTCTCGGAATAAAAAATGCAATCCAGAAATTTGTCTCTTACGGCTCCACCGAGTCATCATGTGTTGCCAGCCAAATTGACTATTGCATGAAAAAACTTGAAATGAAGTGAAGACTAGCCTGATTGTCATGAACTTCTCATCTTGTTATGTAAAGCCAATTCCAAAAACTTGAAATAATTACGCATGCCAAAGATCCTGCAACGCGTAATTCTGGAATCCACCAAGATGATACCTTTGAGTATTTGAATTACGTAAGAGCATTAGGTGTTATATGCAAATTAGTCAGGGTTTCTGAATAGGTAGTTTCGGAATCAAAATGCCACACCTAATTAATTTTGGATTTTACATTGCACTTATAGAAATAATTTTTATTATTGTATTAAAATCATTTTCTGTTATTACCTTCAGTATTTTAATTCTTTAAAGCCTATGGAGGACCATACTGAAACGGGGACAATTGTAATTTTCAAAATATAAGATACGCCGACACAGGTTTATATATATTATGTTACCGTGAATTATATCAATGGATAATCGTTATCAAATGGATAATCGTAATATATAATCTAAATATTTCTAATTATATATAAAATTTGTTTTTTATTTTTATAATTATAATAAAAACCTTTATAATAAATTTCCAAGTTTTAAAAATTTCATTATATAAAATTGTGTTTAATATTTAAAAATATTTTGTTTTAAATTAAACATTTTACCAATACGTTTTGAAACTGTATCAATGTTTAGCTTGTATATTTAAAGTTAAATAATATCTAGTAATTTTTAATTTTATTTAATTTTATAATATTTTATTTCAAACAATCTATATTATGTCATGTCTTAACTTCTCATTTCACTACCTTTTTTTCCTCCATTTACGAACCAAAAACAAAAATATATTTCATGTAAAATTAAGCCTGTAAAAAGATATATATATATATATATATATATATATATATATATATATATATATATATATGAATACATGAAATCAGAAAGCACTTGGTAAGTATAAACCACAATAGGTACCTCCGACACTCTCATCAGAAGGAATTTGATCATTACAGTCGCGGTTTCTCACAATGGAAACGCAAACAATGAATGTAAAGCGAAAACCTTAAAAAGACAACCAATAGTAACTGACTCCATTAAGTTTAATTTCCATGAGATCTCTTATGAAACCACATTATGGAGTTAATGAGATCCAAATTAAGAACCTAATCGCACTCGTCAATTCAGCATTGGCATGATTTTTCAACGCTCTGGAAGAACAAAGGAAATACTTGCTGCTGCCAGCAGTTCTCTTTCCCGACAACAGATTTGGTTGTCGTTTTTCAAATACTTACGGTTTGTATAAACCGTAAAGTTAAATTTTTTCTGCGGTTTGTATGGACTATAAAACTTACGGTTTATACAATCCGTAAAGTTTTTTCAAACAGCTGTATTATTACGGGTTATATAATCCGTAAGCTTTTACGTATTTCAAATTATTTATGGTTTATATAATCCGTAATAATTGAAATAGCTACAAATTGAACTTACGGACTATGAAGTCGTAAGTGTACGACTCTTACGGTTTCTCCAATCCGTAAAAAACATAAAAATCGAATAACAGATACTCGATGACGAAACTCGTTCACCCACCAACGACTGTGTCAACAGCTTCGATCCGCCCCTCCAACACCGATGTTGGATTCTGCCACCACTTTCCACCAACGATTATCCAATATTTAGAACTTCTTTGACAATCATATTTTGTAAAAGCAGGGTCAATTCCGTGATTTACTCATGTCTAAATTTAGAATTTTAAAACCTTATGGAGGTGCAGGAAGAGCATATGGAGGTGCAAGAAGAAGCAGTCAAAGGAGTGAATGAGAAGACATGATGCATTAGGTTGTGGTGAAGGCGTTGGGCCTCGTTCAAAATTTGGGCCTTTCCGTTATTCAAACCCTTAGTATTTTCTTTTACACCCTTCCTTTAAAAAAGAAAAAGTTTGAGACTAATTATCTAGCAAGTTTGCTTTCAACACCTCACTTTCTCATTTCTATATTTCTTTTTTTCTTAGGTTTGGGTCCATTTGGTCTCTTTTTATTTTTCTTATATTTCAAATATAATTCCTTTTTCTAAAAGAAAAAGGTATTAAAATAAATAAAAAATGATATTTTTTTAAATAATAATAATAATAATAAATAAATAAATAGATAATGATATTTTCTTTTTTTAAATAATAATAATAAATAAATAAATAAATAAATAATTCAATTAAATCTCCAAATGGTCGCATGCGTCAGGTGAGGTTTTCTTTTCACAAAATAAATTTTGGATTAAATTCCTAAATGAACGTACACGTCATACATGGATTTAATATGAAATGTTTTAATTTCGTTTGGATTATCAAAAGACCGTACGCATCTACCGATATCCAAAATGAAGTTTAATTTTTAAAAAGAAACTAATAAAAAAAATAATAATAATTTCAAAAAAAAAATTTCCAATGACCATATTTTCGTTTAAAACTACGTAAGCTCTGATTTTCTATCACGGATAGAAATACATAGAAGCAGAGTCAATCCTTGTCGGGTCCTTTAATTTAAAAATTATTATTTTATTCTTATTTGTCTTTTATTTTTATTTTTGGGAAAAAGAAACATTTAATAATCCGCATTTGATTTTTCGCTTATTCAATTAAAGGTACTATCTCAGGACAGACGTTGTGGGGTGCTAATACCTTCCCCACTGGTAACCGACTCCCAAGCTCATCTCTGGTTTGGATACCATTTTTTTTTTTGGTTTTCCATAATAAAATATGGTGGCGACTCTATCTCTTTCTTTTCACACCATGTTTTTCCAATTTTTTTTTTTTGGATCGTCGTCCGCCGTCGTTGACGAGGTTGGGACAGATGGCGAATTCATTGGGGAAGACTTTGAGAGTCAGGCCATTTTGATTGAATTAGTGAAAATAAATGTGGTTTTATGAATGTTTATATTTCCCTTTCTTTATATTTTGTTTGCTTTTATTGCTCTTAATTGCTTTTATATCTTGTTTTTACTATTTTTATAATTATAGTTGGAATATTGAACTCTAGGGTAGACGACATGTTATATCTGCTATATCTATCATATACCTACCTGAGACTTTTCTGGTTGTTTTGCAGGTGGAGTGTTGGGTACATATTTTCTCCCTTCACACACACTTTTCATGCATGTATCATGAGCGGGGTCCTAAAACCCCAAGTCTGAAAAAGTTTAGAAATAGAGGGACTCAGTGATATTGGACGGGATGTACTTCCTACTCCGGTTTTCATGAGAATCCCGATCAGAGTTTGTTCTCTTTATTCCCTTGTTCATAAGTAAGTTGTTTACTGACTGCTTTGAATAAAGCAGTAAATGAGGGTCATAAGTCTGGTGACCTTTATACCTTTAGGGACTAGGGAGCTAACCCTTGTGAGTGTGCATGTAAAGAACCTAGAACCCTAGGTGTCGTAATGCCAAATTTTTTTAGGGGCACCAAGGGAGACTTTCGAGATCCTCTTCTCCTAACCATTTTGCATATTAATTGATATATCATATTTGCATACACAGATCATGAAATAAGTACCTTTTTAGGTACAAACATGCATGGTCTTTTTATTTAGTTTTAGTCATGTCATATTATCAAACATTGCACATAAGCATACATTTACATCTCATCTTTATTCTTGCATTCATGGTATCATGTAATTATCATGCCATTTTATACCATACACAACCTGCATATGTACATTGGCTTGTTTTTACATGCATTCCATATCCTAGCATCCACAGTATATCCTGCAAGCATTCCATGTCCAAACATGCATTCCATATCTAAGCATGCATTTAATATCAAGACATATATTTCATATCCAGACATGCATTACATACCCAAATCCATATCATATACATCATATATTAAACATGTACCATAACTTTTTATTTGCATTATACATCTCAGCATACATCATACATCTTGACTTGCATTGTACATCTTAGACATGCATTAGACATTTAGACTTAACATGTTTCCTACATCTTCTCATGTACATTGCATTTAGATAGGTAACTTACATCTTAACATCCATTGTACATATCGACATGCATTTACATCTTCATTCATACATTCGTAATAACACATCATTTGGCATCAATGTTCATCTATAAACTAGAACATACATGTATGAATTTGGTTTTGCACACATTCATTCTATTCCATTTTTAGGACAAAAATTATAAAGTTGTGTGTTCCTAAATTAATATGAAGTTGAATTGAGGAAAAATCCTTTTCAAAAAAGAATTCTAGAGAAAAAAAAGGTTTTCGAAAAAATATATATATTCTGATACATGACTCAAATTATTTTCCTAATTCATACTTTGGTTAATTGTCAATGATAACGTATCATGCGCACACAACTTTAGAGTTTTTGATTTAGTTTCCCATTTGCATTTCATAGCATGCATCTCATTTAATTCCTTCATTTTTTAATTGAAAAGAAAAAGGAAAATAAAAATAACCATATTTCTGTGACATCTTTATGGGACCCGTTCGAATCTTAAAAAATGGAAGATTGGAGAGAAGCACAAGAAACAATGAAGGCTGATATTTAGATACTGAAGGTTGATATTGATTTAATCAAGGATAAAGTAAATCAAATTCTTGAAGCTTTGGAAACCTTAAAAAGCATAAGAGAAAATCCTACAACTAGAGGTGGTGAAGAGACTTTTTCCCCCGTTGAGATTATGAACAAGCAAGAACCATTCCATATTAATACTCACGCTCAGAGAGAGAATGTGATTGAACCAGATACTTACACTAGTTTTCAAATGACTGCTCAGCCAAAAATCTTGAAAGTGCTGGTAATGGAGAATCTCAGGGGAAAAGCATGACTCATAATATGAATGTAGAACCTATGGATGATGATGAGACCATAATCAAAATGGAAATATTGGAAGAAAGAATTACTGCCATAGAAGGTGGAGAACAATTGTGGTTTAGAGATGTTGCAGATTTGTGCTTAGTGCCATATGTAAAAATTCCTCCCAAATTCAATGCTCCTGAATTTGAAAAATACCAAGGCACCACTTGTCCTAAGAGCCATATAACAATGTATTGCATAAAGATGGCAAGTCATATACACGATGAAAAATTATTAATACATTTCTTCCAGGATAGCTTGGGTGGTATAGCTTTGAATTGGTACATGCACCTTGAACCTACCCACATTTGACAGCCCAAGTAGAACCACCTTTGCATGATAAAGAGATGGTTCCAATGTTTATTGACACGTTAAAGTCTCCCTTCTACGAGCACATGCTAGGCAGTGTCTCTTCTAATTTTTCTGACATAGTGATCATCGGGGAAAAGATCAAGTTTGGATTGAAAAGCGGGAAAATTGCACATGGCCTGTCCGCTGTTGCACATCCCAAAATAGCTGATCATGCAGGAAAAAGGGGCGAAGTTCAAGTGACATATAACATTTCTCTTATGATAGTCGTGCATCACCTGTTCTAGAAAATTCATGTCAACAAAATCAAAAGGTGGAGATGAAATCCAAACAAGACCAAATAAATTCAACATCGATCAAAGGTTCCAATTGGAAGAAGAAAGTTGTTGAATTCACTCCCATTCCAATGACTTATACAGAGCTCATGCCACAACTTCTCAATGAGGGACTAGTTTCGATCTGTCATCTGAATCCGTTACAAACACCGAACCTTAAAAACTATGATCCTAACACTAAATGTGATTATCACAACGAGGTGTTTGGACATTCTACAGAAAGGTGTTTGGCATTTAAACGCAAAGTGCAATCGCTACTAGATGCAGGTTGTTTGAGTTTCATGGAAGAGATGCCTAATGTTGAAAACAACCTCCTTTCGAGATAGGTCTCAACCAATGCCAAGTCAAGAAGGAAAAGAAGCTTCTACCACTAAGAGGAGTTAGGGGGTGCCTGTACAGACTTGTTGATTTTCATAGCTATGAATTTGCATCAGTATTGTATTTTGGCAACGATCAATTTCATTACCAAGCAAGATCTGATTTTGTAAAGCTTACAATATCAATCAATGTCATGCGGTTGTTCATAAATTCGTGCTTGTTGCTATTCTAGTGGGTCTTAGAGGATGTCAAATAATATTAAAAAAATGTTTTATTTAAAATAAAAAAGTTGAGAATAACTGAAAAATGAATCAAGCATCTTATTATGAATCATTTGTTCACGAATTATTGAATTCATAAAAAATATTAAAAAAAGGATATTGTAATTTCCTAAAACGTGACATTTTAAATATGGAATTAAATTAACTTTTGTCAATTGAAACATTTTACATGCATGCGGCTTGAAAATTTTGTAGCATTTATTCTTTCCTTCATTTATCCCAAAACGAAAGGATTTGTCTCAGTTCTTGCCATCATTACATGAAAGAGTAAAACAAGAACCTCATAATGTGGCAATCAAAGTCTCTCAGTTGATGTCGCAACCGGGATCGTGACGGGGACGACGATCTGAAAGGAAATAAAAATACTTTTGAAAAATAGAAAAATGGAGTCGCCACCATAGTTTATTATGAAAAACTATGGAAAAACCAAAAAACAAGGATAAGACTAATTTATCAAAACCGAATCTAGGTTCGGGAGTCGGTTACGTGTAGGAAAGGTATTAGCACCGCCACAACGCCCGTCCTAAGACCGGTACCATTAATTAAACAAGTGAAATGAGTGTGTTTTTTTCGAAATATTTATTTTTCCCAAAAGAAGAAAAAATATATCTTCTTTTAGGAAACCCGACAAGGGTTTGACCTTGCTTTTTGGTGACTTTGATTCTCGATTAAAGTGAAGAATGATGAAGGAAGATCTTTTTTAGTGAAGGTGTTGCAACTTCTTTTTGGCTGTGTGTGAGTGTGGAACCGAAAATGTGCAGGTGTGAGGTGCTACATGAGTAGTGTTGCAGCTTTTGTTGGGGCATGGTTGCTGCAGAGTCGGTTATATGTGAGAGGGATATATTTTTTGTCTTTTGTGAGTGAGGGGATAAGGGGACACCACAACTTTATTTTTGGACCATTAAAATGTAAGGAAACATTGCTTATTTGATGTTTGAAAAGATAATGGAGAAGGAGGAAACGTTGGGAGGAGTGAGAGTATGATTGTAAAAGTGCCCAAAGAAAATGAGTGGGGTCCACTAGAGATTGTGTGAGTGAGAATGTGGTTGGAAAAGTTAAAAACAAAAAGTGGGACCCAAGATGAATTATGTGAGTAAGAGAGTTAATTTTATTTTTTTAAATTATTTATTATAAACCCTTTTTCTTCAGTGATAAAGTGAATGAAAATATTTTTATTTTTATTTTTTTTAAATGAGAAGGCTAAAAATCTAAATCATATTTTTTTATTATTTTAAAAAAAATGGAGTAGAAACAAAAAGTAAATTATATTTTTTTTTGTATTTTTTTGACAATTCAAATAAGCAGTAATGTTTAAATTAAAAGATGATTTTTTGATATTTTCAAAAATTAACCAAAGACATTTATTTTTCACCCGGACGAAATTGGGTGTTAACAATTGCTCCTCTTTACTTAAATTTTACTGGATAATTTGAAAATTAACATTTTTGCATTTAATAACATACTGAAATTGTTCCAAAATTCCATCCACTTTGCATGTCTTTTAACTTATACCGAGCTTTCAAATATTTAAGTGACTCATGGTCACTGTGAATAATAAATTCTTAGGACACAAGGTAGTATTCTCAAGTCTGAAGAGCTCGCACCAAAGCATAGAGTTCTTTATCATAGATGGGATAATTAAGAGTGGAACCATGTAATTTTTCACTAAAATATGCAACAGAGTGTTCACTCTGAAGTAACACAACACCTTTACCTACTCTTGATGCATCACACTCTAGCTCAAATGGTTTAGAGAAGTTGGGTAGAGCTAAAATGGATGCATTAGTGAGCAAGAACTTTATTCTTTGGAAAGAATTTTCTTATTTTTCGCCCCAATGAAATGTAACATCTTTCTTCACCAGCTCATTGAGAGGTGAAGCTAGACTAGAGAAGTTAAGCATGAATCTTCAATAAAAACTGGCTAATCCATATGAACCCCATTTTTATTAATAATGAAACCTAGAAAGACAACACTATCTACACAAAAGATGCATTTATCTATATTTGCAAAAAGTTAATTTTTCCTAAGAACTAATAAAACTTTCCTAAGATGATGCATGTGAGACTCTACACTAGTGTTAGATACAAGAATGTCATCAAAATAAACTACAGCAAAATTTCCTATACAATCCCTGAAGACATGATTCATGAGTCTCATGAAAGTGCTAGGTGCATTAGTGAGCCCAAAAGGCATCACCAACCATTCGTATAGTCCAAATTTGGTCTCGAAGCGGTTTTTCACTCATCACCCTCTTTGATTCTAATTTGGTGATATTCACATTTTAGATCGATTTTAGAAAACACGATGGACCCATGTAGCCCATCAAGCATATAATCAACTCTAGGGATCGGGTGCCTGTGTTTAATAGTTATGTTATTGACTGCATGACAGTCACAACACATTCTCCATTTACCATCCTTTTTTAGCACCAACAAAATTTGCACTGCGCACAAGCTAAGACTCTTTTGAACCCAACCCCTGTCTAACAATTCTTGAACCTAAGATTTTATCTCCTTGGTTTCCTCTGGATTCGTTCTATATGTCGGTTTGTTGGGTAGACTAGCACCTGAAACGAAATGGATTTGATGCTCTATTCCCTAAAAGGGTGGCAATCCCGTAGGACCATCATTGGGAAATACATCATCAAGCTCTTTCAAAAGTTTTTCAATTTGTGGAGATAGACCCTTAGATTCAGATTCATTAGATGGTGCACATGTGGGTATTCCTTTACACAACAAGAGGTATGGAGGTTGCTCAGTAAGGAGGCAATGTTTTAAAGAATTTTTAGCCAAGAAAGCCTCCTTTTGAGTGACCTTGTGGGAAGGAACGCCTAGCTCCCACACCTCAGACTCATCTTTAAGACTTAGGTTTTGAGATTTGGACTTTTTTTTCACTATCTGATTTGTTTTTCATTTGGACTTGATCCTCCAACACATGAGTAGGAGTCAAAGGATGAAGTACAAACTTTTTATGTTTATGAGTGAAGGTAATTTCGTTGGTAAGACCATCATGAATAGCTTTTTTTTTATCAAATTGTCATGGTCTTCCCAATAAAACATGACAAGCTTCCATATAAACCACATCACATAAAACTTCATCAACATAGTTGCCTATACAATGCTTGACCGTCACTTGATTCTTAACATTAATATCCCCCCATCATTAATCCAATGCAATTTGTAAGGTTTAGGGTGGGGTAGCATCTCAAGATTTAATTTATCAACCATCCTAGCACTACAACAAATTACTACACGACCCGTTGTCAATGATGAGAGAATATACATTCTCAGAAATTTTGAATCTTGTGTGGAAGATGTTCTTTCTTTGTGACTCAGGATGTGGGCTAGGTTGGTTGTTGATGGTTCTTCTGATCATCAATAATTCTACCTCATGAGCATAAGCATCCTCACTTCCCTCACAGTCAGATTCCTCACTAGTGCTCTCAGTATTTTTCTCTTCCTCACTGCTATACAGATCTCGGCCTCTCAACAAAATAGTCCTCATAGAAGGACACTGGGATTTCACATGACCCTGACCCAAGCATTTGAAGCATTTGATATCACTAGATCGGTTTGAGGATGTAGGCTCGTCTTTTCTTTTTCCACTTTATTGTACTATGACCTTGGTAGGAGTCTCTCTTGGTTTTTCTCTCATGAATTTTCCCTCCCTCTTAGATTCTAACTTGGAATAGGAGCTAGGGTAGGAACTTTGACTTGGTCCTTTTCTCAAAATTTGCTATTCAACTTTTATACAGATTTGAACCAAGTTATGAAAATCTCTATAAGGGAGAAGTTCCACTCTATCTCTTATTTCAAGACTCAATCCACTCAGAAATCTAGCCATAGTCACACTCTCATCTTCCCTGATCCCAACTCTCATCATATAAAGCTCTATTTTCTATCTATACTCATATTTTTCTGATTAAGTCTATGGAGTTTATCCATGAGTTCTCTAGGATAGTAAGAGGGTATGTGTCTTCTACTAAGGGCACTTTTAAGATCATTCCAATATGCTATAGCTATCTCATGGTGAAGACTTCTATCTCTCACTAGGGTTGTCCACCAATGTAGGGCATGTCCTTGGAAGCTAAGGGTGGCTAAAAGGACTTTTCTCTCCTCACTCATATGGTAGCACTCAAACAATTGTTCAACCTTCATCTCCCTATCTAGAAAGGTATCAATATCATTACTTCCATGAAAATGAGGTAGATTTACCCTAACTTCCTTGGATTTTCTCTCTCTCTCTCTCTCTTATGGTGGTGGTAAGGGTCAGGCTGATAGTGTTCTGCCATTCTCAGACTATCTCTCTCTGATTTTTCTTCCTCACTATCAGATTGATATTGTTTTTAAGAACTAGTTTTAGATTTAGACTTGTGATCCTTCTTCCTTAAGGTCTTCATTTCCTCCTCCATAATAGTGTTTATTTTTAAAGAACGAAGTTCATTCAAAATTTTTCTCAAGTCTGAAGTATTTTCACTAGACTTATTGCAACTATGGTGGTGAGAATGCCTAGACATCTTAAGCTTTATGAATTAGTGTTCTTAGGGTAAGACAAACAAGTCTTGAACATCAGGGGGTCTCTTAGGAAAGTGAAGTGCGTCACTAGGACAACTTAAGTACCAAGACTTTCCTTGGCAAAGCCTGACCCAATGTACCTTCCTAGTCGTTCTTACGATGAATTAACTAAGTCACAAATGAAGGTGACTTAATTAAGCAAAAACTAGTCGGATTGAATTGAAAATGCAAAGGAAGTAGAGAAAGATTAAAGACAAAACTTAGAAATTTAAAGCTAGGCAGTTCCTAATGGTGAAGTTATTTGGCACCAAGGACCTTAGAAACACTTCATCGTCTAAGGCGTATATACTAATCCACTAATGAAATAGAGTTTTGCAATTACAACTCAAATGAATACAATGAAAGTTTGTTGAAAATTTGAAGTCCCTAAACTATACACGTGGAAATACCTCTCCAAGTGTATCACTCCACTCCTTACTTTGGCCTCTCAAAAAATTTTCATCATCAAAGTCTTGTTTCCCCTTTGTGAATGCCTCTCCAATTCGTTTTCAAATCACTTCTTGGAGGATTAAGCTCAACTCAACTCCAAAAGTTCCTCATCAATGTATCATCCACCAAGAGGTCAAGAATTAAAACGAATAAAGCACAATTTGGGAAAAAGCACTACTCAGAGATTATAAAATGACAAACTCAAAGATTTGCTTAATGAAAATGACAAGCTAAAATTAAGGCACAACAATGGAGGCAAGCACGCAAAATTATTTGCTTAAGATTGGTTCTAGAGTAGATTAAAAACAAAAATAAAACTATAATTTCACTTATGGCAGCAGCAGGTGTTTGATTTATGAAGATCAATGTATTCCACCTTTTCTCATGAAATTTTAACCACAAACTCTCAACAGTGTAAGGAATGTCCACACCAAATTTCTGAAAGTATGCCCAATAATTCGCTTTGGATAAATTTAGCACAATATGCAATTTACCATACAGTGTGGCAGTTCTCAAGTTATACAATAGTCTCTGGCAGTAATGATTACAAAATTCATCACGGTCACAATACATGGAATTAATTCACCAAATTTTAACCATACATGCCTAACATGTCAAGCTATCATCACTCCAATTTTGAGGTCCAAACAGTCACTGGTTCAAATGCAGCAAATCAAACACAGAGGCACAATTACACTTCTGTTAGAAATTTGAACATCAATAGCATTCAAATTTTACAAATTCATAACTTTTGTTGTATTTGGAAATTGAATGCGTAACATTCCTGTGCTAATAAATCATCCAAGTCACTGATCAATTATGCAAACAGCTTCAGAACAAGATCAAGAAACCTATGGATTTCAATGGCTTTTAGAACAAACTTCAAGACATATGAAAGTAATATGACTTAAAGAAACTCACCAATGATCTAATAGTGAATTAAGGAACTCAATATTGCAAAGGAAAAAGCACTCAAAGGCACACATCTTTAGCACATTTCAACTAACACATTTAGCTCAACATTTCTTTCATAAGCATTTGAACAAACACCTAATCTACAAGTATAAACCTAAGGAATTTATGACAAATTGGAACTATACATGACTTTGACATATACTATGGATCATAAAATTGAAAGCTAAGACACAAAACAACAATTTTCACCGATTAAAATCAAAGAAAGACTTAAGAAGATTCAAAACAACTTGCGGCACACACAGAAACACCTAAACAATGGATTTTCAGATGGTTCAAAAGGACTAAAGCAATTTGAACCATTTAAAATCAACTACAACACTTTCAATCGGTATAAACCATCAAGACATGCAAGAAACAATGCAAAACAACACGGTACAGCTGAATCAAAATGAACATGATCAAGAACTTATCTCTTGAAGATCAAGAACTTATCTCTTGAAGGCCTATGTTTTTTATACCAAATGATGGAAGACTCCTTTGGTGTGTGAAGCCTCTTAGGAAACTCTACAAGAATTGTAACGGAATGAGAAGCTTGCACCCAGTGATGGAAGAGTCTCCTTGGAGTGGAAGCAATTGGAGAACGTGCAGATGTAAGTGGAAGAAGAAGTTACGTTAGCTTCTTGAGAAGAAACGGTGGAGTGATGGATGAAGGATGTATAGAAGGAGGTGAGGCCAACCTTTTAGGATTCTTCAAGATCTTCTTGGAAAAGAAACTCAAAGATGAAACTTGATCAATAAGGTAAACACAAATTGGCAACAATTCATTATGGTAATCAAGCTTACAATACATGATCCCTAGGCTTCTATTTATAGAGTTCAAGTGGCTTCTCATGCAAGCTATCCAAAGGTAGTGTGTAAGCTAAGCCAAGGTAAAACCCTAGCTTGCATCACATGCTAGAGTTAAGATAACCTAGCGTGTGAAGCAAGCTTTACAAATCCTAAGCGCCTACCTTAACCCTCCAATGAGAAGGTGCCACATGGCATGCTCTACTAAGAGCTTCTAAACCCTAACCTAGGTGCCTTTTCAAACCCTAAGACACCTAGGGTTTATTTACAAGAATGAAATATCCTATACTAATTTTTACAATTTATCAAATGATCCTCAAAGCTCAGAATAGTCAGCATTTTGATCAAGTACTTCTGACTCTTCATTAGTTTCAAGGTGTTTGACCATGGCTATTGTGACTGGACCTTGTCTAGGCCTTCTTCCATCATTAAGCAAGGGAAGCATGATGTCCACTTAGCAAGTGCTCATTAGAGAACTTTTGAGTTAACTTTTAAATTTGAGTTTCAAATTCAAATTTGGCTTCACATTTTGGTCATCCACACACAATTACCTCTTGTCATTTCAACTTTGAATAAGTGAAGAAATTCTACTGAAATTGCAGTCCACTTAATCTTGAGTTCATTTATGTTAGTATCTCTTTGAGTGTGTCTAACTAAGAACATTGCTGGAAGTTGGCCTCTTCTAACCTTTTTCTTTGACGGATTCTACTTTATTCTAACACATCAAATCATCTTTCCAATGCTTTTTCTGTGCTTCAAGTTAAGTTTGTTCTGAGCTAATAAAAAAATCCTACTAGATTAATGAAAAACCATTTTGTCATATTCGGTTTTCAAAATTAAAATTAAGTTTTCTCAAATAATATAAGATCAACTTAGGTGGAATCTAAAGAAACTCAAACCAATTGATTTGATTAAAGATTTTATTTCTTTAGAAAATGAAAAAAAATATCTAGGTCTAGAAAAAAATAACAGAGAAACAAAGGAACAAATTCTCGAAAGATAAAAAATCATCTAATCATCTCGGAACCGTGAAAATCAACTATAAACCCTAATTTCTTAATCATCTTACTACTCTTCCTATTATTAACCATTCATTCACTATTCGGAACCCAAAACAATTGAAAACGAACATAGTGTTAAGAACTGTAAACAAAGAGAACATATAACCTAACTAAAATTTCAACAGTAAACAATAAAATGGAAACTGAATCAAGAAAACAAACTAAAAAATGAGAATGATTAAGCACAACGATGAGAGAATAATAACAAAGGAAGAATTAAAGAACTTGAATAGAAGAAGGAAGAGCACTGGCAGACAAAAAAATGGGTACTACGCAACCCTTGTTCTTATTTCTCTCAATCTTCAACTTTCCAGAAGTACACAAAAGGCATTCATGATGTGCCCACAATTTTATTCCAACTCTATTTAATATCTCCTTGCTTGACTTTTCAATTCCAATCCCCGAAAAGCAAAAGTAACAAAATTCTCATTTTTTTAAAAAATAAAACTAATGTAAGGAATGGTGTGTCTGTACTATGGAGTTTCCTTTTTTTCCAACCAAACTAAAACTACCTAATTGAACCACCAAACTAACTTATCAGCTAATTGTCCATGCGCCATGCATCATTCATTTTCCTAAATTGTCCCTTCATGTTTCAAAAAATGTCTAGCAAGTCTTGTCTTTAATTCTTCACCCAACCTGCATCTTCCTTCTGCAGTGCATTTTTTTCCAGCTCTTTTAGTTAAAATTTAACAACCCTAGAATTAGAAACCACTTAAAAATTTACTAAAACAGAACAATTAACCAAATTTAACTAAAATGTCTAAATTTTTTAAAAATGCAAATTATTTTATAAAACTAAAAATAACAACAAAATGAATGCTAAAAACATGCAATTAACCCAAAAAGAGGTGAATCAAATAAGTGTTATCATACTCCCATACTTAGACCTTTTGCAATTCCAAGCAAAAACAAGAAAAGAAAGCTAAAAGAAAATTTTTACAACACTACAGAGAACTCAGAAACAAAACAAAACAGTGAGTACACAACAGTTTCACTAATCACAATTTCCAATCTCTTAAGCTTCAAGAACCTGAGTCTCACTTCAAATTTAGGAAAATCTTCAAACTTAATTATGGAACAATAGTGTCAGTCTCCTCACAGTAAGTGTTTCACTCATTCTCTCAACTGTTTAGGTATAGTGGTTCAACTCAGCACTTCACAATAGTTGTTACCATAGGCTTGAAAAGCCTCTAAATTTCACTGCTCACTCCACATGCACTCAAGATCAAAGGAACTTCTTCTAAGGCTTGTAATGTAGCCAATGTTAGGGAGAGAAAATAGAACGGATGCAAAGCTTAAAACCTGGAAAAAATTAAAGAACCATGGGAAACTGGTTTTATAAGATTAAGTAGAAGATCATCTCAATTTAGCTCAAACCAAATTCCTTTGTATGATTTTCACTGTCTATATTTTTCTTTTCTTTTCAATTCAGACAACAATTTTTTTCTTATTTTTCATGTCTTTTACTTGACTTTATTTCTTTTTTTTTCAATCTATAATCACAAATACCAAACTGTTTTTCTCAGTACTATTTTTTTTCATATCAACATTTTTTTTTAAATTTCTCAATGAGCTTACAATAACACCCCCACACTTATCTTCTAAATCATTTCCCAAAACAATTCCATAACTCCTTCAAAATTTCCAGATCGAGTTATCTTGGTTTTCCAGGCTTTAAAACAATTTTTATTGAATGAAGAACTATAGTGAAAACAATTTATTTACAACTGAAAAAATTGAGAATCTAAAAATTTGAAATACTAGAATAAAAAAAATAAGACTAGAAAACAACAAATGAAAACTAAAACAACAAAGCTATTAAAGATAAAAGTTAGTAGAACAGAACAAAAAAAAAATCTACACAACTAGAGCATTAACCCAAAAACAACAAGCCAAAACAACAATCCTAAAAACAACTAACTAACTTGAAACAACAATGAAACAACAAAGGTTAAGAATCAAAACAACAACAAGAAATCATCAGAAAAAAAAAATCAATTTAGCAAAACCAAATTAGTAACACATTCTTAAGGAAACTATCACAACTAAGAATCAAAACAACAAAATAGAATCTCAATGCAGAATCTTAAAAAAAAACACAAAAAACAAGACTAGTCTTACAACAAACATGATTGGAAAATATCAAATGTAATTTAGGAAAACAACAGGTAGAAAAATATGCATAATTAAACCAAAAACCAGCTCTAACATCCTAAAATAAGATTGAAACTAAAAAACTAAAACAACAAATGACTTCAAAACATCAAATAGAAATAGAAATTGAAATCCTCGTACCCCAACGCTTAAGACAAACATTGTCCTCAATGTGATAATCAACAAAAAGAAAACAAAATTTGAGAAAAATAAGTCATTCAAAAGACTCTGTTGTAAAAAAAAATTAAAATCAAACTCTTATAAGCACTCCCTTTTATGTCTTCAAATTCTAAGTGATTCAAAATAACAACACCTATAAAAATAAAAAACAATAAAACTTGCACAAGTCTAAAATGTTACATTAGTAAACTCAAAATAGTTCAAAAATTTGACTCAAGGAAAAATACTAACTATAAAACAAAAATGGCATATGCAACTAAAATATGGAAAAGAAAGCAGAAAAAATTCAGATCGTAAAGAAAGAATCCAGTTAATGCTCAATCAGTTCCCCATCTTCCAATAAGGGTTCTAGCAATTGTATTTCTTCTGCTTTTGTTTCTTTTCTTCCTTCCTGAAATTTTGAGTCTATGCCCGTTAAACTTTGAAAGTTCTCTCAGAATTTAGTTCTTGTATCTCCACTGCTACATATGGAAAAGCTTGCACAATAGTGAATGGTCCATCCCATCTCGTCTTCAATTTTCTGGCAATTAACTTCATTCTTGAATTATACAACAATACCTTCTCTCCACTGTTAAATTCTTTTATTGAAATCCTCAAGTCAGTATACCTCCTCACTTTGTCCTTGTATATATCCTGGAATTTTCATAAGCCTCCATCAAATTATTGTAGTTGAAGTTTCCTCTGCTTTCCAGCTTCTTATAAATCCATATTACATCTCTTGACTGCTCAGTAGGTCGTATGTTCTATGTCCACGGGTAAGTGACATGGTTTTCCAAAAGCTACGCTAAAAGGTGACATCCCCAGTGGAGTTTCATATGTTGTTCTTTGAGTCAATAATGCTTCATCCAAATATTCACTCCAATTCTTTATGTTTGGTTGGATCAATTTAACTCCTAACTCTTGGCCTTCATCTTCCCTAACTCCTCCAAAACATCAACATGCTTCATAGTGGAGGATACTACACGAAACTGCATCAAATGTTTGTGGGGGTCCTCTCCAGGCAAGCCATGAAACTTCGGCAGCAGGTGAATCAATCCAGACTTCAACTTGTAACCAATTTCCCCCTCTTGTTGTTGTGGCAATTGGATGCATAGAGGCTAATATGCCATGTCTGGATTAGCCAATTCCTTCAAGGTTCCTTCTCTATTAGTTGCCATGATCACAGGTTCTATGATTTCTTTAGGTTCAGAAAATTCAGATTTTGTTTCTTGTAAGTTTGAACCAATTCCAAAGGAAGTTGTTTGAAGGATCAAATGGTTATCCTTCACTTCTCTATATGATCTTTTAAAGGTTCTCTCAATCTCAGGATCAAAAGGATAAAGTATGTTGATGCTGGCTTTTGTCATAAACCCCTAGGAGCCAAGCCAATTCAGTGCAACAGAGAGCAACAGAAAAAAAAAAAATAAACAAGAAAACAAAGAGCAAAATTCAGTTAATCAATTCAATGGTATAAGTTTCTCCGACAACGACGCCAATTTGATCAACCATTTTGTCGCATCCAGTTTTCAAAATTAAAACTAAGTTTTCCTAATGTAATAAAAGATAAACCTAGGTCAAATCCAAGAAACTCAAATCCATTGATTTCATTAAAGATTTTATTTCTTTGTCAAATTATACTCAATAAAGTGGTTTTAAAATTAAGAACTACAATTAAAGTTGGACTAATAAAATTAGAAAAAAATTACCTATATCCTAAACAAAATTAAAACTGAATATTAAAAAAAATAACAAAACTATATCAAACATCAAAGTTTAACTTCTAAAAGCTGTAATATCAATTGAAAACAAGAATGAAATCTAAAATGGACATAAAACAATTAAGAAAATCAACTAAATAGTTCCATATCAAATCTATTTTACCAAAGAATAAAACCCCCAATCAATCATACAATGCAAAATCGATTAATATAAACTGAAATGAAATAGAACTCAATTATACTACTGGAAAACTAACTAAAAATCTAAAACTAATAGAAAAATATACGATCATCACTAAACATCAAAATGAAAGAAGATAACTAGGATCAGAAAAAAAAAATAATAGAGAAAGGAACAAAATGTTGAAATACCAAGAATCATCTAATCATCTCGGAACTACGAAAATCAACTATAAACCCTAATTTCTTAATCATCTTACTACTCTTCCTATTATTAACCATTCATTCACTATCCGAAACCCAAAACAATTAGAATGAACATAGTGTTAAGAAACGTAAATAAAGAAAACATATAACCTAACTAAAATTTCAACAGTAAACAATAAAATGGAAATTGCATCAAGGAAATAAACCCAGAAATGAGAATAATCAAGCACACCGATGAGAGAATAATAACAAGAGAAGAATTAAAGAACTTGAATAAAAGAAGGAACAATACTGGGAGATGAAAAAATGGATACTACACAACCCTTGCTCTTATTTTTCTCACTCTTCAACTTTCTACAAGAACACAAAAAGAACGGGTGATGTACCTAAAATTTTATTCCAACCCTGTTTAATATCTCCTTGCTATCTGACTTTTCAATTCCAATGATGTGTCCTAGAGTTTTTACTTTTTATTTTTTTTATTTTTTTTTACTTTTTAACTAAACTAAAACTACCTAATTGAACCAACAAACTAACTAATCAACTAACTATGCATGTGTCATGCATCCTTCATTCTTTAAATTGCCTTTTCATGTTCCAAAAAAATGTTTAACAAGTCCTGTCTTTAATTCTTCATCCGACCTTCAACTTTCTTATGCATTTTAATTTTTTTTTAACTCTTTTAGTTTCTCTTAAAATTTAACAACGTAAGAATTAGAAATCAGTTCAAAATTTACTAAAGTAGAAAAATTAATTAAATTTTTTAAAAATATAAATTATTTATTTAAAACTAAAAACAAAAATAAAATGAATGTTACAAATATGCAATTAATCAAAAAAAAAAATCAAACAAGTCGTATCAATTAATTTGAAAAAATTATACTTAAATTACGGTAATCAGTATTATCCTAACTTTATTTATTTATATCGATACCATCCATTTTTCAAAGAATATATTGAATAAAAAATAAAGTAATGAATGATTTTTCAGAATTAATTACTACTAAAATATAAATTTTGTGAGATTATTGATACGTTAACATCAACTTCAAATTATTAATGCGACGTTCGTGTTTGAATTGACATGTATAAGATTATCGGGAGGACTGATGAATCTTCGTGAACATCAAGTCAGTGATGGATGGAGGCCACTGGGATCTCCTCGGCTTCCGAGAAGCTGTCAAAGCTGATGGGCAGCAGCCACTAACGGCGCAAGGAAAATTCCAACTCAAGAAAAACGTCATCTATTACGGTTTTCGTGCATTGATAATAAAAAATAGTAATTATACTTTGACCTCAGTGAGAGGATTATTATGATCGAATTGTGAATGTAATTTCAACATTATTTCATCTAGAGCCTAGCAAAAACAAATTATTACTTCTAATATGAGTAGAACAATGAATTACACTATCGAATAAAAATCTATTTTTATCTATATACATAATATATATATATATAACTATAAATATAACTATATATATATATATATATAGTTATATATATATATATATAATTTTCAAATAACAATACAAGCAAACCTGCAAAACTTGTCATTTTAAAAAGGTAGATTGCAGATCTGAATTCAAGCTTCGACCAATATATAAACTATTAAAATAAGCGAACTTACAGGGAGTTAATTATAATTATCAAATAAAAACACAAGCAAACCTGCAAAGCTTGTCATTTTAAATAGGTAGATTGCAGATCTGGATTCAAGCTTCCGCCGTTGTAAAAACTATTAAAATAAGCGAACTGAAAAGGAAGTTAATTATAATTTTCCATAAAAGTGGATAGCTTGTGTAGCATAGACCAAAATCCGAAGGTTGTTAGTGTAACTTAGCACGCGCATCCTCTCACAACCACCACCTTTTCGTTCTCGATCTACAAATATTTAAATACTTAGTTCTTGGTTATTCTTCGGTACTAGAAATTATTCGGCACTCAATAACCACACACTTTGCAATTCCTATCATATGGCTGCTGACGCTGATGGCCCTGCCATTCCTCTTCTTACGCCCTACAAAATGGGTAAATTTAATCTGTCCCATAGGTATTCACACGCATCATGGTTCAAGATTGCTTTTAAATTCACATTATATGTATTTTCTAATTTAAAAGTTGGGTTATTTTTCTTTGTAAATTCAGAGTTGTTTTGGCACCGCTGACGAGACAGAGATCATACAATAATCTTCCTCAGCCTCATGCAATATTGTATTACTCTCAGAGAACTTCTCCAGGAGGACTTTTGATAAGTGAAGCTACTGGTGTTTCTGACACTGCCCAAGGGTAATTTCTTTTTCAGTTACCTTTAATTGATGAAGGAAAAACAAGACAAATTTTCTTACTTTTTATTGTCTATATGAAGATTGATACACACACCAGGTATATGGACAAAAGAGCAAATTGAAGCATGGAAACCAATTGTGAAGGCAGTTCATGCCAAAGGTGGTATATTCTTTTGTCAGATTTGGCATGTTGGAAGGGTCTCAAGTACAGGTATTTTCTCACATGTTCATTCCTCAGTAAATGCAAATGGTCAATTCTGTTTTCATTCAGGCAAAATTACTGTTAAATTGGTGTAAAATTAGTAATAAATTAATGTCATATATATCGGAAGGGCAACTAGTTACTCTAGTGTGATTTAGAGTGAGTGTACAATTGAACACAATGTTACATGCTCAATTTATGGTTGCAACAGTTTTTCAGCCAAATGGGCAAGCTCCAATATCTTCTACTGACAAGCCGCTGAAACAACAAATGGGAAGCAAAAGCGTTGAGGAAACACAATTCACAACACCAAGGAGGCTAAGGACAGATGAAATTCCTCATATTGTCAATGATTTCCGACTCGCTGCAAGGAATGCTATTGAAGCTGGTAACTTAACAAAGTTTCCCACACATATGCTAATGTTCAAATTTTCGATAACGTGAGTATCTAAACATCGGTACAAATCCCATGTGTAGGCTTTGATGGGGTTGAGATCCACGGTGCTCATGGCTACCTACTTGAGCAATTCATGAAAGATACAGTGAATGATCGAAGTGATGAATATGGTGGATCCCTTGAGAACCGATGTCGATTCGTTTTGGAAGTAGTTGAGGCTGTCGTAAAAGAGATAGGAGCCGCACGAGTTGGGATAAGGCTATCGCCTTTTACACAACATGCAGAGTGTGAAGATTCAGACCCTAGAGCGTTAGGTGTATACATGGCTAGTGCCCTCAGTAAATATAATATTCTTTATTGTCACATGGTGGAGCCGAGAATGAAGACTGCTCTTGAAGTAGTTGAGTGCCCTCACAGCCTTATTCCAATGAGAAAGGCCTTCAATGGGACTTTTATTGTTGCAGGAGGTTATAGCAGAGAAGATGGCATCAATGCCGTGGCTGAAAACAGGACAGATCTTGTTGCTTATGGTCGGTTGTTCTTGGCTAATCCGGACTTGCCAACAAGATTTGGGCTAGATGCCCCTCTCAACAAATACAACCGTAAGAAATTCTACTCTCATGACCCGGTTATTGGTTACACCGACTATCCATTTCTTGAATGAAACCAATAAGTATCCACACCGGGAAACCATCATTCCTTTATAAAGCGTGCTTTTACCAGTTTTTTTCTTATTGAATGTCTCGCATTTGTGTTAGCACATTCTCTCTCCGAGTAACTTTTATATTATATTTTACAAAAATGTAGGCTGGACCAGTGTAAAAAAAATATTATTTGACAACTTTAGACCCGTGACAAGAAGAAGAGTTATTAAAGAAAAAGAATACTTTAATAATCGTGGATTCATTACAATTCTATTTCAATCGTGACGTGTAACATTTGATCACGTGACCCGAGGGTGAAATTTGGGTCATCAAATAAAATATTTGAATTTTACAATTTTATTTTGTGGTGGTTCATGAGTAACAGAAGAAAAATGTGTCGCAAATTTGAATCTCAAATTCTAATTCCAATCATTCTTATTTTCACTCACTTCAATTATCTTCGTGATACGAATTCGAATCAAGAATTGAGGCAAAGTGAACATCAAAGAGAGAGAGAATTATCTCGTATGTGAAAGAAAAAAAATTTAATATCTAAAATTGGTCATCACGAATGCATGTGATTTTACTTTTTAAAACATCAATTAAAGTGACCGTTTATTAAAGGAGGTGATGGAGGAGGACTCAGGTAAGGTCCAATCACCAGAGCCATGTTCAGACACCTTGAAGCAAATAAAGAGTTAGAGGCACCTGTGCAAATTAATATGCTGACTATTTTGAACTTTGAGAATTCTTGTAAAAATTGTAAAAAGTAGAATAGGAAAATTTAGATGTTTGTAAATAACCCTAGGTGCCTTAAGATTTATAAAAGACACCTAGGTTAGGTTTTTAGATGCATAGGATTTTATACATGTGGCGCCTATCAAATGACGTCTAGTCTAGGAAAGAGTAGCTTGCTCCACACGCTAGGCTACCCTAACCCTAATGTGTGGCACAAGTTAGGGTTCCCAACCCTAGCTTCTCCCATATGCCACTTAGGTAGCTTGCAAGGCAAGTTATGGTTTCTAACCCTAGCTTCTTGTATACGCTACCTTAGCTTGCTAGGGAAGCTACTAGCCTTTTCTTCTTCTATAAATAAGAGGTTTAGGAACCTTCATTGTAGACTTGATTTTGAGTAATGATATGCTGCCAAATTTTCAGCACATTGCCTCAAGTTTCACATTGAGTTTCTTCTCTTAGAAGCTAGGAGCTATTTCTCTTGAAGGTTGGCCCAACCTCCTTCAAGGCTTTCACCATCTACTTTACCATAAACCACCTTGCACGCTTCCTTCCTTGCACTTTCATGGCTTCCGCATCATGAGGAGTTCATCCACTTCTTCTAATCCTGCATTAAGGCTTCAACATGCTCAACTTCCATTGAAGCTTGCGCAAGAAGCTAAAGCACCTAGGAGCTCCTCCATCATTTGGTATCTAGAGCTAAGTTCTTGATCCTTTTACTTTGTTTTAGCTTGTCCGTGTTGTATACCACTATTTTTTACATGTCTTGATTGTTTTGTACCGATTAATTATTGTGTTCTTGAGTTTAAACGGTTCAAATAGCATTAATCTTCTTGAACCTTCCAAAAATACATTGTTTAGGTGTTTTTGTGTGTGTCGTAAGCTATCTTTGTGTTGTTTGAGTTTTTGTTGATTTTAATCGGTTCAAAGTGTTTGGTTGTGTCCTAGCTTTTGTTTTTATGATCCATAGTATATGTCAAAGTCATGTGTGATTTCATATTGTCATAAACTCCTTAGGTTAATACTTGTAGAGTAGGTTTGTGCAAATTGTGTATGCTGAAATTTGTGAACAGAATGTGTTTGCTGTTTTGTGTCATAATGTGTTTTGTGTTCCTTTTAAGTTTTCAATCTTGAGTTCTTTTAATTCACTATTAGATCATTAGTGAGTTTCCTTGAGTCATATAAATCCTATATGTCTTATAATTTGTTCTAAATTTCGTTGGAATCCATAGGTTTCATTTTCCTACACTGTTATTTGTTGATTAAGGTCACTAGACTTTGCAAATTTACTGGAAACAGAGTATTGTGTATTTGTAATTGAAAATTTGTGTGAAACTACTTTGAGATGTATAAAAGATATTGTGAAAATGCATTTCTAATTCGATTTGTAGAAATAATGATAAATTGTAAAAGTTGAATGCTCACTGTCGATTAAGTTACTGAAGACAGTGTAAGGACGCCTCTGTTTTTGATTTACTGGGAACATCTCCGTGACCTTTTGGATCTCAAAATTTGTATGACTTGTGCGTGATGTGTTGGGAACATATGATAAAAATTTCATGACCTAATTCCAAGAATTCGGACCGTGATAAATTTTACAAACACTGCTGCCAGAAGATTACTGAAACTGGAAAAACTGTATTACTGAACGGAAAAAAGCTCTCTGTTATTCTGAAGGCAGTATTGGTCCTAAATTTCTAAAATATGGCTTCGGTAACGGGCCTAATTTCCGACACTTGGCAAGTCGTGGGGCCCAGAACGGAACCGACGAGCGAGTTTCTTAGACGAAGTTATACTTGTGTCGGCGAGCAGAAAAAGAAAAGGCACTGAAAAAGAGATGCCAAAAAAGAGGTGCAACATGAGGACTTCCCAAGAGGTCACCCATCCTAGTACTACTCTCACCCAAGCACGCTTAACTATGGAGTTCTGATGGGATCAGGTGCATTAGTGTTGGTATGATCGCACCTCTCAAGTGTGGCGTGATTAGTGCATATATGGCTTCGGTAACGGGCCTAATTTCCGACACTTGGCAATTCGTGGGGCCCTGAACGGAACAGAGGAGCGAGTTTCTTAAACGAAGTTATACTTTTGTCGGCGAGCAGAAAAAGAAAAAAGCATTAAAAAAGAGATGCCAGAAAAGATATATGTACATGGAAATCTATCTTAGAATTCTAACACATCGATATCTAACAGATACATATCTAACACATAGATATTTGTCTGTTAGATATCTATGTGTTAGATATTAATCTGTTAGATATCTATGTATAAATATCTATGTGTTAGATATCTATCTGTTAGATATCTATGTATAAATATCTGTCTATTAGATATCTAGCTGTTAGATATCTATCTGTTAGATATCTATGTATAGATATCTATGTGTTAGATATCTATGTATAGATATCAATCTGTTAGATATCTAAGTGTTAGATATCTATGTGTTAGATATCTACCTGTTAGATATCTATGTGTTAGATATCTTTCTGTTACATATGTATGTATAAATATCTGTCTGTTAGATATCTATCTGTTAGATATCTATGTGTTAGATATCTATCTGTTAGATATCTATGTGTTAGATATCTATCTGTTAGATATCTATGTGTTAGATATCTATCTGTTAGCTATCTATGTATAGATATATATCTGTTAGATATCTATCTATAGATATCTATGTGTTAGATATCTATCTATAGATATCTATGTGTTAGATATCTATCTGTTAGATATCTGTCGCTTAGATATCTATGTATAGATATCTGTCTGTTCGATATCTATGTATAGATATCTGTCTGTTCGATATCTATGTATAGATATCTATGTGTTAGATATCTATGTATAGATATCTATGTGTTAGATATCTACCTGTTAGATATCTATGTGTTAGATATCTTTCTGTTACATATGTATGTATAAATATCTGTCTGTTAGATATCTATCTGTTAGATATCTATGTGTTAGATATCTATCTGTTAGATATCTATGTGTTAGATATCTATCTGTTAGATATCTATGTGTTAGATATCTATCTGTTAG
>Ga0209700_103841_pt1 | contig 28099 bp, 7 predicted proteins | sample SiratroredBW_FD_187528 | JGI IMG/M metagenome (GOLD analysis project Ga0209700, IMG submission 187528) | Root nodule microbial communities of legume samples collected from California, USA - Siratro red BW (SPAdes) (version 2) | ecosystem: Host-associated > Plants > Roots > Nodule | place: USA... | reverse complement strand
ATTACTAAATATATTTTTAATAATTAGATATAAACATAAAAAAAAGGTTTTTACTTGAATTTTGTAAAGGAAAAATTGTAATTGGAATGTTTCACATGGATAACATAATATATATATATATATATAAGAATTATAAAATATATAAAAAAATTATTAGAAACAATTATCCTTCTTAACTATTTATTTATATGTGATATTAGTCCCTTTTAACTCATAATCTATAGTTTATGTTTTTTTTTTCTTCATTTTTTCGATGTTCATCTATCAAATTTAGAAATCCAAAATTTTAGTTCAATCTTAAATTTACAAATTTTTATTTCTTATATATATATATATATATATATATATATATATATATTAATTAAATTATTTTTTTATAGTATCTTAAAGATTGAACTAAAATTATAATTTTTTAAAAATCTAAAAGCTTAAATAAAAAATAGAAATTAATGACAAACTAAAATTACAAATTCTTTAAAAAGTCAAATCAAAAGTTTTTCCTTTCCATATTAGATGTAGGTACTCTGCCCCCACAAAAGTGAATGAAAGAATTTAAAAAATGCAGACAGAGTGCAGTAAAAGTTATTGAATGAATGAATAAAAGTGTAAACATGGAAGAACTAATTGACTACTCAGTCGGACAGTTTAAATATTGTAAACTGTTCACCAGTAACTATTGATGAAAAATATAAATTTTAAATTAGTTATCATTAAAATTAATGAACTTATAATCAAACATATTGTTTTATTATTATTAAGAGTGTGGTTAATTTACACAAAGATTGTTTAAATTAATTTATTGTAAACTAATTTTGAATTAAAATTTGATGTAAAGTTATAGTGGTGATTGTGATCTAGGAGGTTATGTTTTGTTAGGTAGAGGGGCCATGCAAAAAATAGGAGCTGCAGGGTTGAAACGCAATAAAGCCCGTTCCCACAACTGCGTTTTACTTGAATTGAATCACTTTTAGTTTTGTTGTTTGTTTGTGTAGAAAAGTAGATTCCTACTAAGTTTTTTCTTAAATGTAGGCCACGGATTCGCAACGCTGTAATAGTATTTATAGCACCGAAAATAATAGCTGACATCATTATTTATTTCTTTCTTATTTTAATATTTTCTCTTGGTATGAATACATAGACAATTTTTTTAAAAATTTATAAATTAAAATTAACTTATACATAAATTAAAAATTATATAAACTATTTTGCAAATTAATTTATTTATTGGCTAAATTTAACTGATAAAAGAATTATTATTTTTTTATTTTTTTTAATATCTCTATGAAAAAGTTGGTCCTATATTGTTTATGAACATAATCAAAAGTTTAAGATCATATAATAATGTTCTTAAAGAGTTCAAAAAGGGTGTTGAACATAGAAGTATTGTATTTTTCATAAATGAAAACAGAAAAGTAATATGACTGTTAAATTAAATTCAGTTGAAAATTGAAATTGAAATCATCATTAAGTTTATGTCTGGTGTTTTATTGGATTTTCGTGTGTGTATCTCATTTTAAAATTAATTTAAACCGTAACAAAGTTATATAGAGGGCATCCAAACTCACTATAAATTGCTGAAAATTGGATCTGAGGTATAAAAAAGACTGAAACCATACTTTTTTTTACTACTGAATGATATTTATAAACCTTTCATCGCAGGTGAGATAATGATCATCTACAAAAAAAGTATACGTATTATAATTTGATTTCAAGTAGATAATACCGTAAGTTAATTATAATATCAAAGGAAATTATTAATAATACTTTTTTACTGTTAATCAAACATATGAAACAAATAGTTGATGATATTTTCACTGTGTTAAAAATACAAAAAAAAAATGATGTAACATTTTTTAAAAAACAATAAATATGTAACAACATATATGGTGACAACTTTATTAAACTTTCTTTTAATGGGAACAAACGTATCTCTCATAATAGTTAGTTTAATTATACTTTTGATTTTTTTTTCAAAATTTATAACTTTATTTTTAAAATTTGATTTCATTACTATTTTAATAATGCAAGTTTAGTTTATCTATTAACTAATATTTAATAGAAATATTGATATAACACTCTAGTGTTTTAACATGGTCAATATATTCATGTTGATGTATTTTATTATATCAGTATTTTAATTAAAAATTGAATGTTAATTTAATAGATAAATAAAATCACACAATCTTTTCGAAATATATCAAGTACATATATTATCACCCGTTCAACATTAATTCAGGAGTACGCAATGAATATGCATGAGCCATTTAGGATAATTAAAAAAAGCGAAATTTGTATCATTTTGCTTATCTTTATTCAAAAATAATAATCTTTTGAAACATGAAGCAAAAATTTGGTAAAAGAATATGTTAAGAAAAAATTATTACAAGGGAAAAAGTGGTTGGTGGAGCACACATAGAAGCTAGTAAGCAAGTTGTACAATAGAAATTGAATAATTAAAGAGTAAGGACCAAAGTCTTTTCTTTCTTCTAATAGTAGGACAGTCAACATACCATAATTTGATTTTGACCAATGAGTTTGAAATTTATTAGGAGAAATTTAATATATAATCTAGTCTTTATATGTATTATGCATTTTAATTTTGTTTTTTTTACGTAAAAAAGTTAAGTTACTTTTGAAAGAAAAAAGAAAGTAAACAATAGCTATCAATGTTATCGATTTAGTCTTTGTGGTTATATATTGACAGTTAATTATTTTAAGCATTTTTTATCTTATTTCTAATATAATATATTTTTTTATTTAGTATTATTAGATGTAACTATTTTAATTTGGTCTTTGTAGGTAGAGAAAAATAATGCAAAACTTTTTTTTTTAAAAAAATATTTAACTTTCATTATTAGAACTTAATTTTCTTTAATTAATATTACATAATAACTTATTTGTAAATCATCATTAATTTATTTATTAATTATTTTTAAATTTAGATATATAAACATTTAAAGTATTTTTTCTATCATCAAAATAAATTAATGTTGATTAAATTATTTTTGCATATTTTATTTATTTATTTGTATAGTATTTTTTTTCTATTGGGTGAGGCAATAAGTTAAAAAAAAAAAACTTTTGAATAACACTTAACTTAAAAAAGACGTTAAATCTGTTAATTATCAAACAACTTCTATTTCATTTTCAAATTTCTTATTTTAACTTTTGAAGTAACCTTTAAATAAATAAAAAGGTCAAACATAACCTAAAATTTGGTCACATACCAACGTAATTAACTTTGGGACACTTTAAAGACTAATGTGATTGATATTTTATAGACTAAGGAAACGAAGAGTAAATTTTTAAGTAGAAGGATTAATTATAAACTTGACAGAAGAATAAAATAAAGGTTGTTGCTCCAACCAAATTTTAATAAGCAATTTTACATATGGGTTATATATATAAGGTTGGAATATTCCTCTGAAGGCTCTCATTATTTTATTTTTTGTTGTTAAAAAAAACGGGTGTGAAATTCATTAACTTATATGAATTAAGTTAAGGATGACTTAGTCCGATTTAATTTACATTATGACGAGTTTGAAATTTTGTAATGCATTTTAATTTGCTATTAATTGGTAAGTTAGTTTACTAAAAAAGTGTATTGTCGGAGGAGTTAAGATCACTAGGATTCAAATCTTAATTGATAAAAAAGTTAACCAAAAATTGCTACAAAAATTGATATCCTATTAAAATAAAAAAAATTGGATTGACTTGGACTTTTTTAGAATCGAGCAATTCAGTTCGGTTTGAGATTTGACAATTTAAAATTGGCCGAAACTGAATCAAACGAAAATTAATTATTTAAATATTATTATATTAGTTATTATTTCACTCTAGCAAAAATGTGTATAAAAGGAAAACCTAATGTATCTAATTTGATTCATGCATATAAATCTATAATAAAAGAGTAGTACAATAGGTTTAATATATGAATGAGATTGAGAAAGAGTTGTATGTTGACAGTGTTAATATTACATTATTAGTCTTGAGAGAAAAAAAATGTTAAAGTAAAATAAAATATTATTGGAAGGAAACAATTAAAAAAGTTTAGCTTTGATGTTTATGTTTTAAATTTCATAATATTGTACATACGGTGTATATAAATGGTTTGATAGACTTATTAAGGTAGATCCTAAGACTTGTCTATATATATAAATATAACATATCCACCTTTATAGTTTTTCTTTGTTATAAAAGTGTAGAAATTCTTTGTGCCTTTATATCTTATTCTATTTCTTTTGTTGATAAAAAAATAAAGAAAAATATTAATACATGTAAATAAATTGTTAATATTATACACAATATTAAAAATAACAAATATTTAATTATCATAAAGTAGACAATGATATTATTCATTATGATAAAACATTAGATCACTAAGTAAGCTTCAAAAGATAAACATCGAATACGTATACTAATAAAAGTTATACAATAAAATTATAAAAGTGATTTAAAGAAAATTATAAAATTGTTTGATTCAAATTTTTTTGATTTAGGATATTTTGAGATAGGACTTGAGCTTGAGTGTTTTAAATTGATAAGGAGTTATCCCAAATCATCAAACTATTTGAAGGATCTATTTTATTAAAATATATTTTTAATAAAAAAATTAACAAATATTACATTGTAAATATTCTTAAAGATTACACATTAATGGTATTAATGGAAGACTTTCCACCCAAAAACTTTCAAAACAAGACTCATCAATAATGATATAAGTAATTCCATTAGAATTTTCTCTTCACATACTCATTTTACAAAACAGAGTAAAAATGAAAGAAAAGTAAATTATATTTTTAGAAATTCAATTTCAACATTAGATTAGCATATTACAAATCTAACTTGAATCCATTTTACTCATGAATTAAGTGGATTGAGTTAAGTTTAACTTATGTTTGAAAAATTTTAAACTCTTTTTCACTCAATCCACTTAAACAAACTTATAATAAATTAGGTCGATTTTTCTATTATAACTCATATCGCCATCTTTAATTATTTAGACAAAATTATGATGTCTTCATTTAAAGAATAAAGAATTAAAAAATGTTGAGTGGTTTGTAATTATCAATTTAATTTCAATCCAACCTATATCTATCTACAATATATATTCAAGATTTATTTTTTCATCAGTAATATATTTAATTATATATTATATAAAATTAATGAAAATCATAATCATAAAAAACCTTATACTAGCATATTTTTATTCATTTGGAATTAGACTTAAATATCTTAACTAAGATAGTTAAATTAACATATTATAGGTGAAAAACATAATTTGGATGAGATTTCTTATAGATGACTAATCATTTTTTTTCGTTTGATTCAGATAGTATAAGATTCAATTTCTCCAAATAAATAACGCGTTGAGGTATCATGAATATAAAAATCATAATTGAAATGAAAATTTTAACTAAAAATTGTCACCCAAATTGTCTAAAAATTAGTAATAATAAAGTCAATATATATTTTTTACCATCTCACTCAAAAAATACAATTTTTTTTGAAAAATAATAATCATTAGTAAAATTGATAAATATTTCGTCCAAATATATAATTAAAAAAACCACTTAATAACTTTTTAAAATAGAAGTAGCAATCAAGGTCAAAGTAAATGAATGAAAGCTACAATGGCATAGAATTCAAATTGAATTTAGTAGAATGGAGTGTGAGTCATATTCATGGAATGACAGAACCATTGTGTTGTGGTAAAAGGTTAATCAATAGTCATTAATTGAGTGGGGATTAATTTGAAATATTGATAATGGAAAATAGGTCTGAAAATTAAAGGTTCAATGATAGGGCAGCTTGACTTTTCATGCAAATTTTGTTCCACAATTCTTGAAAGGCACATGATTATGATTTATGATGATAGAAAAGAGGAATCTCAACTTGCACAGCCAATGCAAACAAAAATAAGGGCATATTTTAAGAATAAAAGTAACTTTTTTTTTTCTTAATCAAAATTCCTTTAAATTTCTTTAGTGCACAACATTTTGGAGTACACATTCTACTGTGAGTAGTATGTCAGAAATTTGTAATTTTAAACCTTTTGGCTATTCGAGTTTATTAAATATAGAGTGCCATGACATGATTAGTAGAAGATTTAAGAGTTAGGTTTTTATCATAACAGTGATAAAATAACACAATAGTGACACTTTGGAAGACAAAATTAATTCAATTCAAACCTGATAAACAAAAGTGTACATCTAACAAACTAAATCCTATAATTAAGTTTAATTATTTTTAAAAATTTGACTGAGTGAGTTTTTATTAAAAAAAATATTTTATTGAATATTTAAAATTTTTGTATTTTAATATTAAGTTACTGTTCTTTGATTTTGACATTAATCAAGATGATGTAATGATTATTTACATCACTATTTTTTACATAAAAAATGAAAAAGTAACTTAATTAAGTTTTAAGTTGTTCAAAGATTTGAGTATTTTTAATTAAATTTCTATTAAAAAATTTTATTTCATTAAGTTTACTGTTTGATTTTACAGTTAAATAAAATATTACGAAGATCGACAACAACAAAAAATAAGATTCTATAACCCTAATTATTTTTATTATATATGATTGTTTCATATCTTCACATACATAATCGGATTTTTATTTTAATATATTTAATTTATAAAATGAAACAATATCATTTTTTTATAAAAATAATTAATGTTTTAAAACTTTACTTTTTTTTTATTATCAAAGTGTGTGGTATTATACTTGAGACTATAAGATCAAAGGACCACTTCAAATGACGACATAAATTTAATTGAAAATATAAAAAAATTTAGATATCAATAAATTTTTTCTAATAAAATTTCAATTAAAAATACTTAAATTTACAAAAGACTTTAAAATTAATAAATCATTTTTTATTTTTTATATGAAAACATGACTCAATTAAAAATAACTAAATTTATGAATACTCAAAAATTAATTAAATCTCCCTATAAAAACTATAAATGCAATTAAATATTTCTTAAATAATGTTAATAATGGGACTTTTTTTTTACTGGATTACTACTTTTTTATTTTTTATTTTCTTCAATAGCACTCTTTATTTTTTATTTTCTTCAATAAAATTTTTTATTTTTTAATTTATGAAATAACACTTTTTTGTTTTCTGTAATAGCATTTTTTTTAATAGTTATTAAAAATTGTGATTATTAGTTTATTAAAATTAAGATAAAAAATAATGTAAAAATAATTAAATTCAAATTAAAAAAATATAAAGAAAATAAAATGAAATATTTTATAGGTTTTTTAACTAATTACTTATAATAGGAAAAAATGATAACTTATTTTATTTTATATTTTATAATAAATTTAAATTTGGTATAATAAATTATAATAATTTTGTGATTGTATTTTTATATTAAAATTGATATTGGAAGAAAAATTATAATAAACTATAAAATTTTTATTTTAATTAAAATTTGTATTTTTAGTTTGTTAAAAAAATATCCAAATAATCAATGGCAAAAATTAAATAAAATTTTGATAAAGATAAATTTTGATTTTTGATAAAGATAGAATTTGGTTTTTGATAAAGATAAAATTTAATATTTTATTAAAGATATCATTTAATTTTTTATAAAGATAAATTTTGATTTTTGATAAAGATGTAATTGATTTTTTAATAAAGATAAAATTTGAGTTTTGATAAACATAAAATTTATTTTCATTTCATATAAAAGTGTATAATAACTAAATAATTTAGTGAATATATGATTGTAATTTATTTTTCTCTTTATGTTGAACGTGTATTACATCATTTCAATAATTAACAATTTTTAAGTAATAAATATAACATTTAAAAGCAATTCATAAATAAATTAAATTTTATTTAAAATGTTTAAACCATTTAATTAATATTTATTTACAAAAATACTTTAACAATTTTATTTTATTTTTACTATTAATTATTTAGATATATTTTTAACAAATGAAAAATATAAATTTTAATTCAAATAAAAATTTTATAATTTATTATAAATTTTTCTTCTAATATCAATTTTTAATAAAAAAATACAATCAATAAATTATTATAATAAAATACAATCAAAAAATCATAAAAAAATAATCATAATTAATGTACTGACTATACATTAATTAAAAAATAAAAAAAATAAAAGAATGTTATTTCAAGAATTAAAGAATAAAGAGTGCTATTAAAGAAAATAAAAAAATAAATAATGCTATTAAGAGAAATAAAGAAAATAAAAGGTGCTAATCAAGTAAAAAAAAGTCTAGTAATACTTATTAAATAATAAATTTAACATATTTTTAGTTATTATTTTGAAATTAATTATTGTTAAAAATATTATTAATATTTTTGTATTTTTAGATAAATATTGTAGGATTTGGGGATTTGAAGTTAATTTTTTTTCTTGTTCTTTTCTCTTTTTCTCTTTTCTCTTCCTTTTGTACACATCTCTTTCTTTCTAACTGTCTTCTCGATTTGATTTTAAAGCTGTTTATCATATTTTTTCGTAAATAGATTTCAACAACTAAAAGATAACTAAGAATAAAATATATCTATCTAATAAAATTCAACCTAGTGTAATTTTTTTCTTTTAAACATTTCTATTATTAATTTTTTAACTCTATCTATGAGTATTTCAAAACTTCATTCATTTATATCCTTTTATTATTGTGTAGGAAACAAACAATTGTCAAATAAAGTTGTTTTGAACTATAACTGAATTTAAGTATGATCATGAAGTGTTAGTCATATTGAAATTGTGCTTTTTAAGCATTTGAATTGAATTAGTTGTAATTAGATTTTCATTGATTTTGAAGACAATTTTTTTGGTCTGGATAGTCAGATTGCATTATAGTAATTATAACTTGTTTAAAAACTTCAGGCCTAAAATAATATTTTTAAGATAAATTGAATAATATAGTGTCGTGTTTATTGTATTAGTTAATATGACATGTTATTATACTTAAATTCCTTAAAAAAGAAAATTCTAAATACTAAGACAAAAGAATATCTTAATTAAAGCAACAAATGAATAGTTTAGATAATCCTAAAGATTTTCCTGCATATATTGATTTATGTAGTTTGCTTTCATCCAATAATTTGAATGATACAGATAATATTTAATCAATATTTGTAAAAATGACTTAATTAATCAACAAAGTTGACTATCTCATCAATTTTTTTGCGAGAATATTAAGTTATTTATTTTTGAATTTTAATTTATTTTGTCTTCAAAGGAATAAATTTTAAAACATTAGAATGGAAGAATTTATATGTTTTTTTTAATATTTTGCACTTTTGTAGATAATTAAAAAACAAAGTTATTGTGAATCAAGAAAAAAAAAAAGTATTAAAAAAGCAACTCAAGATAAAATAGAGTTTTCAAGAGTCATTTAGTATTATTAGTTATCATATCCACACATGGAATGATGACGAAACAGAGGATTAAGAGATATAGAGAGAGAGAAAAAAAAAATCTCTGATTTTATGATTATTTAGTAGGTTTATATTCTTACTCTTTTTTTTTTTTTTTATTTTTTTGTTTTTTTTTTTTTTTTTTTTTATTTTTTTTTTTTTTTACTTTTTTGTTATTTTTTATTTTCTATATCAAACTCTTATTTTTTAAAATTGAGTGAATTTTATTTAATAGGAATTGATACTTTTAATTGTATAAATTTGTAAATTTATACGATTGAGATTTTTTAATTTGTGTATGTATTTCTCTTAATGCTTCCTAACCCTTCGTGGGTCTCTTAGGTCTCAATCATTTGGAAGGGCTTTGCAGCAAGTAGTTTTGGGCTTCGATATATTGGGCCTACGCCCAGATTCAACGAAGGCCTTTCTATTTAAGTAAAATATTTTTGTAAGAATTTTGATTTGTTGTTTTAAATATTATAAAATAGTTTTTACAAGAATTTAAAAAAAAATCAGAAATTATATTTCGACTCAGTTCCAAAAATTAGTTCCCATAATTGTTATTGCAAATTTCAGCGTTGTAGAATTTTTATATTTGTTACATTATTTATTTATAAATAAATATGGAGTATCATGGTTATAAGATGTTAAAGCAGGTGAATATTCCGATTAAGGAGTGAGGTACTATATTACCTAGGGGAGGGAGAGAACAATGGTTGAAAGGTGGAATAAAAGTGTATTAAATAAATGAAAAAAAATCACATTCTTCAAATAGTGACATAAAGAGGAAGTCTAATTAAAATAATCCCATGAATGTGTAAGTACTACGTTTTTTCCAATCATGTTCTCAAACTTAAGAAAGTTCTTTATTATTTAAGTCAAGCTCATGAAACTTAATACAAAATTAAATTCATTTTAAATTATTTAAAAAAGTAGATACAATTTTGTTTCGAAAAAAGAACTACTTATTAAAAATTCTTATTGTGGATTCAGTTAATTAAATTTTATCAAACTGATGATTACATAAATTTACTATTACACTAAAGTTTGATAAGTTAATTTATCACAACTAGGAATTTAGGGAATTTATTAATAAATATACTATGTTGCTTCTATTAATCAATTAAAAATTGAAATCTTAATAATTATTTATTTCATTTTACTATCTTAAATTTAGTTTCTTAATTATTAAAATAGAAAACTTGAATTTTATAAAAAAATATAATACATAATATAACAAAAATAAAATAAAATTCCTGTGCACATAACAATCATTAAAACATCTTTTCTGACCTTCAATAATGAGGCAGAACTTTGCTAGCAACACAACATATGAAGTCAAGTAATGCAATCATAACCCGTGCGTGTATTTTGAAATGGTGTTTTAAGTTGTGCCATTGATTCAGGGTTAAGTCAAGTGGAAATAGTTTCTTTCTTTCTTAACAATTTTAATTGTGGAATTTTCTACCTAGATCCCAACAACTATGTTTATTTGACGGATAATCGTGTTTATTTGTTACACAAGATATAGAAGAGATTCATAATTAATCTTAAGAATTATTGAAATTAATTAGTGCTCTCTCAAATTGATAATTTTTATGGAGTTGCGATTTTCAATTAGAAAAAGGTTATTAAGCCATGAAATTGGCTTTTAATTCCAGTATCGAACTTGGCATCCAATCATAATTATAGAACTTGAAATTATAATCAAATTAGAGGTTGTGTATGTTGAAGGTTACAAAAAATGAAATCTAAATGCTTGCCTTTTACATGTAAAAGAAATCCATTTATTGCGATTTTGATCTAGAATTTATTTTCATTGTTCTATAATTGCTCTTATCATTGCTTGATTTATTGCTCATAATAGTTAAAACTTTCATTCTATCAATGATTGGTTAAAATAAAGGTGAATTTATCATATGATATTTGAATATTATTATCTTAAATTTCCACTTTTACTTCCACAACCATTATACCAACGTTCATATGATGTTCCACTAAAATGAGCAGTGTTGGATCTTTTAAAAGTATTTAATGAGAAGATTTAATACTAATGATTACTGAACTAATCTATATAAAAAAATTTGATATTATCTTCTATCTAAAATTTTAAAATAATAAATTTGTGAGTTATTTTTTATTTATTACTTACCTTTTTATTTTATTTTATTTATTACTAGTATGCTTACTCGGAGGATTGCTCATCGTGATTGCCTTCAAGTTTATAATCCTTATTATAGTGACTAATCTCCATTTTCATTTTAAAAAAAAAAAATATTAAACAATTTGATATTCTTAATCCCTAAAGATATAGAATATTGTTCCCCATTCCCTTCTTAAACTTTCATTTTTCGATGTTTACTTTACTTGTTCTTTCCTCTCTTATTCTTATGCTCATGTGTCACCGTTATAAGCTTAATTGAAAGCTTGAATTAAATTTTCTTCTGCTTTTACTTATTTTCATCTTTATTTCTTGTTACGGGATAATCAGCTAAAAAAAAAAAACTCTATATAAACAATATGAACAGAGCTTGGTTCATACCAACTTACCAAATTTACTTCAACGCAAAATAACACATTTTCAGTTATATTTTTCAACATTATTCTTTACTTTTACAAAGCCATATATGCATGCTTATCAGAGATATTTGCATTTTCCATGGCCATTTAATTTGTGTCTTCATTCTTCAATAATCCCATTTGTCCTTCATTACACACCGTTTAATTAATATAATAAATAACACAAAACTTGGTCATAAATCACATCAATAGGAAAGATTGGAAGATTATATATAATTTAAAGCAATACAAAACCAGCAGTCGCTTCATGTTTCTTCACCTAAATGAAATCAAATATGCATTAAGTATGTCTAAGGTACTATACAGTCCGCAAAAATCCATCGATAAATATAGGGTATAAATAGTTTAACTCACTTTCCACAACTTCATCATGTTAAAATGCCTCTTATTTGATTTTAAAAAAGAAACATGGTATTTCTGATGTCCATGTGAAATGTGATTATGTAATGTGACTCATGAGTCTAATCACACATAATAATGTGAAGTATGTAACAAAGAAAACCTTAGTGGGGGTATGCTATCTTTGATAAAGATGTTGTCCAGCTGGTGCATTGCTGAGTAGACCTTCTTGTCACACTTTCAATTAACTTATACCCTTTTGATCTCTTCACTTAAAAGTCATATGTGTATCCATAGCAATATAGGAATAGTATTTAAGATGGATCAAATTCATCTCTAACTATAATAGTATCATGAAGTAGTAAATAAAACTTGTGTGAAACCAGAACCAGAATCTTCAACCTGTCACAAACCTTGTTGAAAACTTTAAATTGTTAGGTTAACATCATTCATGAATGGTTTTTTCTTATGAGTTGTTGCTTCACACAAATTAGTCTCTTAAACTTGAAATTAGAGGGATGAACACCATAAGAATCCAAATTGTAAATGTAAATCAAAAAGAATTTGATAAGTTAATATTATATCGAATATCTATTGTTATTATGGACTCCGTGTATAAGTTTGTTAATATCTAAAAGTGATTAAAATAAAAAAAAGATTATAATATGTACAAACGTATAAGTATATATGATTAATCTTCTATTAATAAAAAGTTACGATTTTTGTCACATATTAACTTATTTAGACACAAAAGCTAAAGCTTATGGCCTAAGATGTAGTTTTCAGAAAAGGAAAGAAAATAATAATGCTCAAAGTCACGTGTCAATGGCAAATACAATCTTCGGCTATAAAATGCCAACAAATTCCTTATTTTTTTGGGTTTATATCTAAATACTTTTTTTTATTTCAAATAAAAACAAATACCCATATGAACAGAACCCTTTTCACACACAAAACTCTGGAAATTCAAAACCTTTTCCTTGCACAGAAATTAAATATTCATTACTTGAACTAATAAACTTTTTCTACTTCATGACATTGCATATATAGAAAGAAAGAAGAAACGTTGCTTTCTGTGAATGAATGATGCAGCTAAAGAAAGGAGAGGCGTGACACGTTTGTTGGTATCTATTTTGGGGAGTGTTAATTATATTTGGCCAATAGATGAAGGTAATGATAGAGAGAATTGGATGCTAGGTTATGAGAGGCAACAAGGCACAAAGTGTAGTAAAATGATTACGTAGAATGCAATAAAAAAGGAAGGTTGTGTTGTAAATGCAGACAAAAGTGTTGGCTTTGGTAGTTGACATGGACGGATGGTTGGTGAAGAAGAAAAGAAAGAGGGTTGTGGAAAGGCCAAACAAAGAGCACAAAGGGAAACTCTGACTGGCCAAGTGGCCTTAGAGCCTGGACCACATCAGAGACCTTATCTTCATGCATCATTGCCAACTTCAACGCTCCATAATCATCATAATCTTACTTTTTTAATCAAATGCCCAATCATGCCATATTATTTCTTGCCCCACAAACCCTATCTCTTGCCTCCCATTCTTAATTTCTATTTTCTATTTCTCATTAATCTTTTTCAACTTCGAAACTAATACACATAAATGTTGATGACGATAGTAAAAAACTAATAATAAAAAAAGTGTAAATAATCGCGATACGTGTTTTAGTAAAAATAATTCGTGAGTAACATGAGTATTAATCAGTCATTAATTTTATTATTTAAAGAGACGGACTCGATAATCTTATTATTTGAGGATAATTTATTAAGATTATTTAGACCAATTTAGTTGATAAAATATTTTTTATTTTAATATTTAGAAGTTTGGACAACTATCTGTTGAATAAAGTAGGTTCAATTAAAGTACTGAAATGTTGTTTAAAGAGAAAAAGTACTTGAATAAGTTATTTTTTTTAAGAGATGAGGAATAAATCTAAGGGGCCTATCATAAAAGTAAAATAAAATTTAAGCTAATAAAAAATACCAAAAACTCAGCTGCTAAATCAGATGATAATTTTGAAATGAGTTTTATAGGACTGAATTTGATATAAACCATTATTAAATTTTATCTCCCTATTATTTTGCATCTTTAGTTTATCTATATTGAACCATAGATAAATGTTCAGCTCTACAAACTTTAAATTTGATTACGTGTGATAGAAATCTTACACTAATTTGCATGTTATCTTTACCGTGTTTTGGTTTGAAAAATATGCTTAAGATTAGGTTTGATTATCTAAAACTTCTAAAAGAAATACTAAAGTATACAAAATCTATAGCTTTTTCAACGTATATTATTTTATAAGAAACTTAATAACCAAACTATTTGATCATAAGCTTAAAAATATGATTATCTCTAAACCATTTTATATTTGATATGATAAATTGGAATCGAGCTAAACATTAAAATTAATTGGTGAAGCAGCGTCTATATATGTCATGGAAAGGGACATCCATTAACTTTTAACCTTAATTTCCCTCTTCTTTTTTATTTCTCTTCTTACTTTCTTTCTTGGTCTAATTTAGTATTCGATCAAGAGACTGTTGTGTTGTCTAATCCCAATTATTCCCAATCATCCTTTGGCTTAAACGATGATTTAATATTGTCCACTGTGACAAAGTCAAGATCCTAGCTATTTGATTGTGCAAGAAACTAGTAGTTGTTGAAAGTGCTATATTATTTCCCTTGATCACTTGCTATTCTTATGCCCTAATGTCTGTGGAACATATTGAAGTAAAACGTTTAACCATGCTGGTGTAGGGGGAATTTTTCTTCATGTAATTTGATGTTATCCATCACATCAATTTCAATTTCTCAATCATGATACATTGAATCAATTGATTCATCGGTGATTTGCTCATCAATCATGTCCTACCAAGTATATTTTTTTTCACCTAAATGGTTTGTTTTAACTATGCTACATTACTATTTTTGTTGGTCCTAGAAAAATAAAACCAAACCACTTTATTGTTGCTTTACCCTTTATTATTGATCACAACTATTTTTCGTAAGGCAATACTGACCGTGAATTTGTTTTGTTTGTTTTGATATAAAGTTTTGCTGAGAATTGGTACAAAAAATAAACTAGGACCTACTTGTCACATTTTTCTAATAATTAGTTTGAAATCATAGTGGTAGGTGTTTCTCTTTTTGTATGATTTAACTATTTTTTCCTTTGTATTACAAATAAGGAAAACATGATTAGCGATTTAGTTGCATGCCTTGATTTTTTTTTTTTTTACTTTAAATTATTATTCGTGTTATTATTATTTATTGTTAATGTACTAGAATGAATAACCATCCAAAAGTTGATATAATTCCTAGAGTAGCAATGATCTGATATTCTTTACACACGAAAATAGAGAATCAAGTTCCCTTATTCGCACTACTCATGTCAAGAGATTCCAAAATAATAAGAGGATAAATAAAGAATTTGCTTCACATTGAATTTACCTCATAGGTTCAAGTGCATCCTCATCTTAGGATTGCGACTTTTTTTTTTTCTTTTTTCTTTCCATTGTTTTTAAATCGTTAGGTAAACTTTCCCCTACACTTGGACATCACATTAATTAATTACCTTTATTACAAAACCCGACTTCGCTTTTGAACCAACAATTTCACCCCTTACCAAATGCAAACCTATTTCATGGACAATTTTTTTTTTTTTATGTATTTTATGTTTTTAATGTCTAAATTAACTGTTTTTTTGGGTACATACCAACTTTAAATGTTTGTGTGATATACTATCTTTTAAATTATTTCAACAGTATAAAAATGTATTATATATAAAGTTCATATATTCTCAAACAAGTGCTAATTAGATTTGACAAAATAATGAATAGTCGTTTTTAATAATTATATGGTTGATACAAAGTATTTATTGATTTTTTTATGATTATTTTCTTTTGTCAAAAATGTAATTGAACACTTTTTAAGCGATTTTTTTCTTCTTAAGTACTTTTTTAATCTGTAAAACTTAAATATGAGATTTTATTTATGGAGATTGAAGTCAATTTCATTATAACATTTTATCACCCGTCTATTTTGATTTTAGTGTATTTACAAATGGATTTTGATTGGGTGTGAAGATCTACTCCTTAGATATCAAACATTAAACCTATTTCTTTTATATAGTGAAAATTAAACGAAAAATTTGAAATATACAGAGTGCGTCGTTTCTTTCAACTTATTTTTTTTTAAAAAAATACTTATTTGAACAAAAAAGTAATTATTATAATTTTTTACATGTTGTTTAATTTTTTAAAAATAAACAGAAGTTAAAAACAAACTAAAAACTACTTTTTTTTTTGTATATAACTGACTTTGGGCTAATTATCCATATAAGGGGATGGGAAAGTAAAAATTGATGAAGATACGAAAATAATTTAATAAAAAAAATGATTTTTATAATTATAACCAAATAATACTAAGCAGTTTCTATTTTTTATAAAATTACTTATAAATAAATTGCTATATATTTTTAAAACCACTTAGTTTCAGCCTAAACAAACTGACCCAATCATCAAACTTTATTCCACTATGCCTACCTAAGTGGGTATTCAAAATACTGTATGATGCTATCTCTTTGATCTGTAAAGATCATATCAAATTGGAAGATAATAATAAATTTATGTTTAGGGTTTAGGGTCTCTCATTAAGCAACAAAATAGTGAAAATGTGATAGTTAGAAACAAAAGAAAAGAAAAGGGTCATAATTGATTACAAGATGTTATCTGAAAGCTTGAGAAACATGTTTCCTTGTGAGTGGATATGGCTTTTGTGTTCTACTTTTCATTCTGACTTGCTCCCTTTGTGGGGCTGTCTCTCATCTCAAACCATCAACTCCTTTTGTTTCTTTTGAAGTGGTATCCCATCAACTATTTTAGAAATTGTTATGTCAAAACAATTATATAAGTAGAAGAAAAAAAGAGAAGACATTAATGGATTGTAGTCGTGAATTCAGATATGCACGCATGCCTTTTATCAAGCCATCACGTTTAGATTAGGTATATAAATTATACCATCATGTAATGTTAACAACTCATTTTATTAGCATAATTATACGTATTATATAGATACCGTTATATAAGTGTTTTATAAGTAGATGGCATATATATATATATATATATCAAAGTAATGAAATTATCAATAAAATCCATTTTAAAAAATGTCTAGCCCATATATGCTGGCATGTTGGATAATTAAATTATTCATACATGTAATTTTCTTTAGTTTAACGTTCAAGAAAATTATACTATGAGATCTTGATAACATATTTTCTTTTATTGTATTTTATTTTTTCTATTTCAAATTTTGTTAGAAAGATTCAAGAACTTACTCAGACCAGTACAATAATGGTATTTTTGTTTCTGTTTTGATTCATACAGTGGTTTAATTCCAATGTCTATATGTTTAACTAAATAACGGCTTCATAACATAACAGTAAGGGAAATCACATACTCCAAAATTGGAAATAACACTTTAAAGATTATACCTAACAAAAATTCAAATTATGTATTAATAAATTGTTAAGGGTAGTCGAGTAGTATTTCTACTAAAATGATATGCATATTAGATGTTAGTTAAGTTAGTTATGTAATTTAAGATTCTTATGTGATGCCTTGTGCTCATTTGTGTTTAGATTATGATAGATTTAATATCTTGTTATAAACAATAGAATAGACTTTTATGTATAAGAGTTTGTACATATATCGATAAAAAAAATATTTTAAATCTCTTTAACAAACAATAAATGTTTTTTGAGAAACTAATAGATTAAATCATATTAACTTATTATGTATCTAAGTTCACTTTTAGGTAAAATAAATATATTTCATATCTATAATTATGTCAACTAAATATACTTTGATGGAGAAATAAGTCATACCAATTTTGATGTGCTTGACATCTTTGAATAGCCACAAACTCAAAACGTACTAAAACAAATAATTTATATTATTAATTGTAAGTAATGATTCATTCGGGTAGTCCATATAAATCTTAAAATCAACAATTTTAATGAATCAGTACAACTAGTTTTACATCACTATTCCAATTCATCATATACTTAAAATTATAAATATCCTAATTTAATCATTTTGGTGATTGATAAAATAATTCTTATAAATATCCAATTTCATGAAGATTTCACATTTTTATACGTTATTTCAAATGTACCTTATGTTTTCAATGTCAAATATCTCCTCAGACTTACCTTTTTAATCTCGTATTTCGCAAAATTATCTTCCACTTTATGCAATATTTGTTCTAGATTTTTAATTAAATAATAATAATAAAATATAGAAAAACTCTAATGGAGAAATATGGTATCCAAACTGATTCTAATTCCAATTGTTAGATAATTAAATTGTCTTATATGTAATTTTCTTTATGGGAAGCAAGTTCTTAGAAGTGTAAATAATCATGAACTTCGAATCTATGTGACAACGTATTTATTCGATATAATTATTAATCATTCACATTACACTATAATTTTATTTTCAGTAAGTTTATATGTTATTTTGACTAGTTTATAAATTAATTTCTTATCTATACTCAATTTTTATTGGTTATATGAAGATGTGAAATCATCCCAACTTTGATAATATTCTCTCAAAAAGGACCAATCCCTTAAATACAACTGTCAATACGAGTGGGGATATACAAGGCTAATATGAATAATGACATTCATGAGTTTAATATTTTTAACTTTTTAAAATTCTTATTCATCACAACAATATTCCCTAATCAGGGTATGATCAAATGTAACATTACAAAATTCTTAAAGGTAACCATGGTCATAGTATTAATTTATTTATGTTTAAAGGTAATCATGGTCACAGTGTTAATTTATTTATGTTTTGTTGATGCAAAATAAATTTGAATAGATTTGATAGAGTATATTTAAGTAAACTTGAGATAAAAGTATTAGAAAAATTGAATTGTTTTGATTAAAAGAAAGATAGTATGATTTGAAGAGAAAGTTTATACTAACATGGTAATTGTGATTGATAATAAAAATATCAGATTATAAATTTATTTTTATAGTTAAAATTAATTTAAAATGAAATATAATTAATTATTATAAAAATTAATTAATTATTAATATTATTATTTAATAAATTTATTTTTGATTATTATATTTTTAATTTATTATTATATTTTATCATTATTTTATAAATTAATTTTAAATATTATTATTTTCAATTTTATTATTATTATTATTATTTATATTATTAATTTATTGTTATTGTAAGACACGGTATTTAGAAAAAGAAAAAACAGAGGCACACGACCTCTTGCACCTCCATTTTCCTTTTCTTCTTTTTTTTCTTTTCCTCAACTAAGCTCTCTCTTTTCTTTAATTTTCTCTTTTCATATTTCATCTATTTTAGAATCTGATTATACCTTGAAGTAGCTGGAGAGTTAGGGATTATTTCTAACCGATCAGAATCTCAAATAGAGTAAGTTCATATTTACTCTAAAGATTTTTTATTCTCTGTTTCTTTCTTAGGTTTTTGTCGTCAATCTTAACTCTTCTTATACTAATTAGTTACTTTCAAATAGAATTTTAGGATAAAAGATTTGAATATGTGATTATTAGTGCTCAAGTCTTTCTTGCAAGTCTAACTGGTCCTTGAACACTGAATATGTTTGAATGTTTATCTTGATTTGATGTGATTAATTGACCTGATTTGAGTAATGATGTTCGAAAGTAATATGTGAGAATTTTTGATTGTTGTTTAATGGATTAAATATGATTTCTGATAAGACTTTGATAGTTATGACTTGTGGATACGTCTTTATGCATGATTGATTGAGGAATTGTATATGATATTGTGCTTATGCACTTATATAAAGTAATGAAGTTTTCTTGACATTATGGTAATTGAAATGGAAAGTGAATAAATATATGAATGAAAACTGATGATGTATGATATGAATTGTATGTGATGCGTAGGCATAGTGTTTTAAGAAAAGAAAACATCTGTGCTGAGAAGTAAGATGTGCATTGTTTAAGGATCCGGTTTAACATGACTCTACTAGTAATAGGAATCAAATAGATGAATATTACTAGGTGGTGAGAGTCGAAGGAGGTCCATACGGCTGAAACTGCTTGAAAGAGGGTTGGTCAAGACAATCATAAGAATTAACCCTGTCATATGAGATTAATGGTCATGAGATGAGACTTTGATAGTTGGATGATAGATGTTGTCAATTGATCGTTAATTCTTAAATGATGTATACTTGTGATTATTTGAGATTAATTGAGATATTTTTAATTATTAGCTGACCTTTTTTTGTTTGTGGTGTGTGTTTGTTTCTACTGCAATGATCGTGTTATACACGAAAGCAGGTAATATTGCAGCTTTAAAAGCTTTTTGAACAACTCTTTGTTTATATGTATATATGTGGAAATGTAATTAGTTATGTTTTAATTTCCTTTGAAGAGGAAAATCTTTTGAAGTACAATGTTAATGTATGGTTGGTGTATATATATATATTGTACATTATGTTTTAACTATTGTTTTGGATAGATTAAATGTTAGAAATAATTTTTGAATTGTTACGATTATTATATATTATTATTTTATTATTGCTATATTACATTATAATCTGTTGGTATTATAAGTGTTATAGTAATAAATTAAATTATAAAATTTATAACATAATAGATTTATCTCTTTAACGTGTCCCATAATTGATTATCTTATCAATTATTCTTCTAATTTCACATAGATAATCAATTATGGTAATTGATTATTCAATTTTTTTTTCACATAAAATCAATTATCGCATTCATATCTTCTTTCATTTTTCAAGCCATGAAACTTTCAATTATCGCATTCATATCTTCTTTCATTTCAAGCCATGAAACTTTACTTTTCAAGTAGAGTAGAGTCTTATGTTGTCATTCTTATGAATGAAAAATCACTACCTCTACTTCGAAATCCAAGAAGTTTCATTTCTTACTCTTAATTTTTAATTTTTTATATATTTTTTCATGTGATATTGTTGATTTTGGTTGGTTATGCAAGAAATGTCATCTTAATATTTTTTATTATAATTTGATTAACTTCTATGTCATGTCTTTGACACAAAAATTTCTCACACCATTATCTATTTATGATTTCTCATATCCCACTCATAAGAAAAAAAAATGGAAAGTTTCCATTATTCCTCTAGTCCCTTTTGTTGTTGAACTAACATAAATTATTTATCTCAAATTTAAAATATATTTTATATGTTAAAAAATATTTATTTAATATATTTTTAATTATAATTTAATTTATATATTTAAAATTACTTACTATAAAATTTAGTCATATAAAGTAAATATTTATTTACACAACACACATGGTAAAATACTAAGACAAAATTAGTTCACCATTCCGATAGCGACAATAAGGGAAAGGTGCACCCACAGAATATGTTATTACCTACAGTGTCTCCTTTATAATAAGGTTATGTGGTGGGTGTCCCTAACTATATACAATGGGGCAATAAACACTATGAAACATGTGTAGTAATAACATAATGATCACATGACTTTGTTTGTCTTTGGTGATGCTACAAGTGGCATCTTACTAAGTGGACCATTTTAGTGTACCATTCAACCACTACATGATGTATTGGATCTTTCCATTGAAATTTTATACCCTAAATTCAAATATATAAGTAGCTTGACAAGTAATTCAAGTTGGAATCTCACAATATAAATTCGATTGGAATAGGATATAAGTTGCTTTAATCTAACTCAACACTAGGGTAAGAGTAATAAGATTGACTCTAGTTTGATTGGTTATATAAAATATCTTATATTTTGCAAAACTATAGCTATGATAAATTATATTAAATTAAATATGCCATTCAAATCAAATTCCAGAAATTTTTCTTGCTCAAAGAAATTTATATTCAACATTTTCCTTAGTTCAAAATTTACTAAAAAAATATTGAAGTAGATTACTCTGAAATTCTACCGAGGCTTTAGTTTTAAATTCTATAACTTTTCAGTTATTATTTTTTTTCATTACACATCATTCTTTTTAAGTTTTGAAACTATTACACTTAAAATATGTTATTATAATAGTTAAAAAAATATAGATGTAATTTGAAAAAATCACAGAGAAGATTGTTATAATTTATTCTACATGTTAAGTTGTTTCGAAATCAAAATACCTGTCTGTTTTCCTCTTCAAACTTTAGCTAATCTTACGTTCTATTGAATCTTTAAATTTATTTAAATTTCTATTTATTTTAAATCTTGAACTGTTTAAAAATCAAACCTCAACTGTTTAAATAAAGTTGAAATTATAAAGGCTTCAAATATGAATAGAATAATTCACAAAAAACAAAACTATATTATTATATAGGCAAATGGTTAAAAAAAACTTGGGGAATCAAAATCGAATACCATTTAAACTACAAGAAAAGTACTTATTTGGCTTAAAAATATAATGCAAAAAGTTCCATAAGTAAGCTTGTAGAAAAGTTACATTTAATAATATGTATGATGTATTCCTTCTTTGCGATTCATGGATGGATAAGCACTCTTCTGCCATATCTCTTTTAGAAACTTCACTAATAATTTGTTTATGAAAATATAATAAATCTAAAGTTTTGAACCAGAATTATTTTTTATTAAGGGATACTTTTTTAGGTCTTACATATAAAAATAAGTATTTTATATAGTCTAAAAGCACACAAAATTTAATTAATTTTACCTTATATATTAATCTTATCTCTAAATGACTTTAGTTCAATTAAAATGTTAGTTTTAGTGACTCTTCTTTTAGTTCAATATCAAATTTTGAACAAGTTTAGTTTAAAAGAAATATTTATTGATTAGTGTAACTTTTCTTTTTCTTAGACAGGGGAGAGAAGTAGTTATTTTTCTTTTTTGAAAAAGGAAAGGCTTTTTATCTAATTATGTTACCGAAATTTACATTTAAATTGCACACAAATGGAAAGAATTAATGAATAGAATCACTTGTATGAAAATTTTCTTTTGACATTCGAGTTGCAAGTTTCATGTCCTTTCTCAGTGTGGAAAGGTTTAAGATCTACACGATTCTTTATCTTATTGGTTAAGTGAATGACACATATTAGTAATATTTTTCTAAAAAAGTCCAGTGAAGTTAATTAATGAAGCTTTCTGTAACCAGCCAATTGGATCACACGTCTCAGTCAACAACATCAGTCCTCAATAACTTTGTCTTTTCAGCTTTTCTGATGTTTGTTTTTTATTTATTTTTTTAAAATCGTTGTATTGTCAAATATTTGGTATCTTTAGAAATCCTTTTATTAGTTTTTTTTTTCTAAAATACTTGATTTTCATTGAAAAAAAAAATCTTGATAATGAAACTAAAAGACTATGGTAGTTAAATTTCAAAATGGTAGTTGCAACTTTAGAATTTAATTTTTAAATATATTTTTTATTAATTGAAAAATGTATTAACTTGTGAAATAATGTCAGTTTCTCATCTTATTTAACACAATTTACCTATGTTTTTAAAATTAATTAATAAATTTTGTGCCATAATAAAAAGCGAGTTATTAATAATTCGCATAGGTCAGGTGTTCGTTGTGCAGTCCATTAAAAAACATAACAACATAATTTTGTAAATAATAAAGTGAGAATATAAAGATTTATTTAATTTTTTATTTTAAAATTAATGTGATGACATTTTATGTTTCATAGACTAAAAGGATCGTCTAGTGATTTCCACAATAATATATATGACTTCATAATATTCAGATAAACAGATGGATTTCACAAATACAATTACATCTTCAAAATAAATATCTCTTTGATATTTCTTTTTAAGTACCTCAGTTTTACTATAATAAGAAAATAGCATAAAAAAATGCCATTTCATTAAATCAAAACACTTTTTATACATGTATCTATTACATATTTAATCACATAAAATAATAAATTTATCTATTCATATTTATTTTCAACTTCATTTTTTTCCAAGAATTGACTAATAATTTCGTTTGTGATTTATAATTTTCATATGCATATAAAAAACTAATACCTTACTCGAAGATCAAAATCTATCTAAGAAAAATATAAATTTATTATAATAGGTAATAGTGCAAGAAACTCAATTAACCTCTTACCTTTAATATTTTCATTTGTTGATATCGAAATTAGAGAAATCAAAACATCTCTTCTATCTTTCATGCTAAAAATAAAAATAAATATTTACACCAAAAGGCAAATATTACATAGTTCATTATCATTCTTATTTATCAAATTAAATAAAATATGCAATCAATAATACCATTATATATAATAATAATAATAATAATAATAATAATAATAATAATAATAATAATAATAATAATAATAATAATAATAATAATAATAATAATAATAAAGGTGTTATAATAATTTGTTAAAACATATATTAAATTATAAAGAAAGATTGTTTGAGAGATATTTTCTTACTTGAGCGATATTTTAAAAAAAAAATAATTAATTTGAAATCTTCCTCACTCAAACATTAGATAGACTGATTGAGTAATACAACTTGTTACTCAAGCATTCCTATAAAACTTGAGTAACATTAGTCAAGAGAAAGGAAAATTAATAACAACATCTTTTACTCATACACTCAAAGTTGCTTAAGCAATCAAATTATAATAAGAATTGTTACAACTTCTCTCTTGATCAAAACACTACTTTCCTCCTTTAAGCATTAAGGACTATCATTATAACCACCAATTGAATCCTTGGATGATGCACTTTCACATTAGTGTTAAATGTTACTACTTAACTTCACTATAGTGACTAACACACCACTTAATGAAATATGCATAAAAAACAACTCAAGAAATTAAGTCAATTGACAAAAAACTTAAACATATAAAATCAAACCAAAACTACATAAATTTTACTTATAAACAAACTTGTTTTATTGAAATTGATTTACTTTCTCTAACTCCACTCAAATATAACAATTCAACATTAGAATTTGACTTCCATAAAGAACTAAGAGATTTCATAATGAATTCATCTCAAAATAATTACACTTAAACCAAATTAATATCTTTCATGTTGTACAATACTTTATTAACTCAAGACCAAATCACAAACATTTAGGGAATCAGGAGTGGTGGTCGAAAATAGTTTATGTGTTATGTGTGGTATGCAGAGAAAATTGGAAAATCACTTATTTCTCACTTGTAAATTAGCTATACAAATGTGGAGCAGGTGTTATTTATAGCTTAGGGTGAGTACAATACAACATCATGAGTTGAGGTCTAACTTTCTTAGCAGTTTATGAATCCTAAGTTTGATGAGTGTGGTAATAGAGTTTCGAGAGTAATCTGAATAATTGTGATTTGGTGCATATGGTACCAAAGGAATGAAATTGGTTTTAAAACCAAGATACACTTAAAATTTTGGACTTGATTACATTACAAATTCAATAAAGTATTATTCTCTTTCTTGAATTGGTGTATTTGTTCAAATGTATGTATTAATATGATAATTGAAGAGTATAGGAAAATGACACAAATACCATAAGAGCAAGATTATTGCTAGACTTACAAACTCAAGCTTAATAGCCTAAAACGAAAGTCTATGTTGGTTGTATGTAGATGAAACTTTGATGGTGAGGTTAGTTTTTGGCAGCAAGCTGTGAAATATGAATATGTAATTTTAATTGGTGTAGACGACATATAATAATAGAACTAAAACACGAGGGTAGACATAAGTATTTGCATCAAAGCATGAAAATCTCCATATATCCACCAAACTGACTTATATTGTGTTGGTTGTGTTACTATCATATCCAATTTGTTAAGTTCAACATGTTATTAGTTTTAATATTCCTGACAAAGTGTATAATTGCTTTAATTAATGTTTTGTAGGAATGAATCTAGAGAATTGGAATATTATAATTATAAAAAGGTAATGTAGTTGGAATTTTAATATTTAAATACCTTAATTTTTCCAAAATTATAATATATATATATATATATATATATATATATATATATATATATATATATATATGTTGAAACACCCCTTTATAATTTCTATTTATTTAATTATTTTATATTGATAAAAAATTTGACAATGATCACTTATTTTCTAGTGTAAGGTCTATTCAACTAAATTCAAGTTAATTAAATCTCAAGAATTTCTCTTATCTAGATTACTTACTTTAAAGTAACTATTTTAATGAGAGAAAATCAAAATATACTTTAGAAAACGTATTAAAAAAAAACAAAAACTACCCTGTAAACTTAAATTTGTAGATATTTATCTTTTTATATAATATTCATCTAAATTAATAAAAATAAATAAAAAATAAAAAAAAGAGAAATTTAAGAAAAAACTAATTGAATAAGGTTGACTCATTGTCTTTTAGATTATGGTTTCTAAAAGACGAAAAAAAAGATAAGTATCTCCAAGTTTAAAATGAAATAAAAGATTTCTAAGTTTAGAAAGAAGAAATTTTTAGAAAAATAAAATTCGTTTTATCTATCGATCTGTATGGTAATAGGTTCTTACACATATGCTACAAATTTATAATAAATAAATAATTACCAAAACTTTTTTTTGTTGATATATTACTAAAAAAATCATAAATAATGATGGATTTTTCAGTTAATAAATAACTAAAATTAGTTATTAATTTTAAAAATTAACAAAATATTATTTTTATTATTAAAAATACTATTATTTTTACATACTCCTTAGTAACTTAAGATAAAGCATAATCATCATACCAAAATAATTTTTTTGTCATGTTACTATTATTATTATACTTATTATTACAATTATAATTATTATTAATATTATAATTATAAATATTATTATTATTATTGTTATTATTATTATTACTGTTATTATTATTATTTTTTATTTTTTTCTTTTTATGATCGAATTTATGATTGATCTGTGACCGAATCAATGACAGAATCAATGACTATGAGTTACAAATTCAATCACTGATTCTATCACAGTTTCAATCACTATTAAATAGTTTTATAATAATAATAATATATCTAGATATAATAGACATTCTTAATCTAAAATTTTTATAAAAGTAATGTATTTTCATTATTATGAATAAATATTTATGTAAAAGGGTGTGTCCAGAAAAATAAATTATATGTAAAAACATTGAATATATTGTTAATAAATAATTTATACTTTATAGACTGTTTAAAACTTCTTATCACATGTCTTCCGTTTTTATCTTCTTCCATTTATTGGATAGAAACTATTTTCACTTGTGATAAACTATAGTTGACCTTATGAGATTTTACACATTGTAGAAATAAAATAGACACCTCAGTACATGAATTGCTCATGTATTTGTAAATTCATAAAATTTCATATATATAACACTTAATCACATTTTTTTTATCCTTTAGGTATCACAACTATGTAACTTGATTCTTAAGTTTCTAATGAATATAGAATCTAATCCTTTAAATATTACAATACGTGTGATTTTAATTCTTATATTAATATTTTGTTAAATTTTTACTGAAACTTAGTAACGTAAACTTGATAATAACTTCATAATTCACGTTTTACACTCATATGACTTAATTACAATTTAATTTTTCAACTATCATAACCATGAGGCAGTTTATTTTATTCCGTTCAAAAAAAAAAAAAAAACACATGAGGTACTAAAAGTAAGATTAAAACGTAGCAACATATGATTTGGACGCCACATCACGGTCATAACCTAATGTGATGTAAGAAAAATTTAATAAAGAACAACAAAA
>Ga0209700_103838_pt1 | contig 28105 bp, 16 predicted proteins | sample SiratroredBW_FD_187528 | JGI IMG/M metagenome (GOLD analysis project Ga0209700, IMG submission 187528) | Root nodule microbial communities of legume samples collected from California, USA - Siratro red BW (SPAdes) (version 2) | ecosystem: Host-associated > Plants > Roots > Nodule | place: USA... | reverse complement strand
AACAAGGCAGCAGCTGCGGTCGGAAGTTGCTGACGAAACTTCCTCCTTTTCTCTGTTTCACTCTCACTTTCTATTTCACTTCTCTGCTTTCTCTCTCTACCCCCTTGACAGCAAGAAAATGACTCTCTACCAAAAAAATGAGAAGCAAAAGGAGACCTAACCTAATTTCACAATGGGCTGGGCCTCCACATAGGAAGTGAGCCCAAACCCAACATTATACCTTTAATTTTATTTTTCGCCCTTATAACTCATAATCTTCTTTCTTTTACAATGTATATAAACTCGTGTAATCATTTTATTACTATCTTATTTCACACTGAAAAAAATAGTGATTGTTTTCATATAATTAAATTCATAACAAATAAATGTCTTAATTTTTTTAATTATGTTTTAGATTTATAATAAACAACTTAATCTATAATATAAGACTTTTAAAACACAAATAACTATTGAAAAATATGTTTTGGAGAATGAGCTATTAAAAGGAAATTAAAAGTGAAAGTTAGTTAAGAAGATTAAACATATTATTTAAGTTTACTGATAAATCGTATGCATTTCCAAAGAGTAAAAAGATATTAAAATTATCCAATGAAATAAGATTGAGTGACTATATATTCTCTATATATATAAATTTCAAATTTATAATTTCCATAATATGTATTAAAATATAGTTAAGTCAAATTCTATGTTTAATTATACAACATTGACAAAAGTGGTCGAGTTCTTTTTTTTTTTGCACGAACCTCTTCATCAACCGACCCAAGCGATTCATCACAGTCAACAAAGCGAGCTTCTTCCTGCACCTCCATATCATCTTCCTGCACCTCAGTAAATTTCAAAATTTCAATAATAGATATGAGTAAATTACAAAATTATCTCTGCTGTTATAAAAGAAGGTTTTCCATGAAAGGGGTGCACTGCATTTCTGAACAGCGGTGGAAGGTGTCGCAGTGGTGGTGGGAGGTTCCTACGGTGTTGGAGTGGGGGGTTGAAGGCACTTTGGGTGGCCGTCGGTAGTTATGGGTGGCTGAAAAATAATCACCGTCGTCTTTGTCGAGGTATCTATTATTCATTTTTTCTGATTTCTACGGATTGTAGAAACCGTAGAAGTTTAATATTTACGGATTTTGTAAGCCGTAAGTTTAAAATCAAGATTTATGCCTCTTACGGATTACACAAACTGTAGTTATTTTAACATTCGTAAGAGCTTACGGTTTGTACAAACCGTAAGTGCATAGGTGTATAAGAGAACTCTACGAGTTGTACACATCGTAAGATGTTCTGCTTTACGGTTCGTAGAAACCGTAAAACTAATAGACATTACGGTTTGTAGAAGCCGTAAGCAGTAAAAAAAATGCAAATATTTTACGGTTTCTACAAACCGTAATGTCTATTACTTTTACGGTTTCTATAGACCGTAAAGCAGAAGTGACTTAAATTTTTATGTTTGTTTGATTTCTTAATGTGATTATTTTAAATATTTTCTTCAGTCTATCATGGAAGGAGAATATTTGAGTAAAGTTTCTGAAGAAGTAGATAAGATATCAGATATGGAAGAAGCACATCAAAGTAACATTATGGTTAAGGAACATGAATGTGATTTACATTTTTCAACGAATGAGGTAAATGAATTTACTTATATTAAATACTTTTATTGGATAAATTGGGATAGTGACTTTGAAATTTTGTTAAATAGGTATTTCCTATAGAGATAATTTACTTGAATGGGTGCGGAAGGTTGCTTTTCGCCTTGGATTTGTGGTTGTCATATTGAGATCTGATAAGGCAACTGGTCAACAAGGAAGGAAGACATTTGTATTGTTGGGGTGTGAAAGGAGTGGCAAATATAGAAAATACATGAATGATTTGGAGATTAGCATAACAGCGACAAGAAAATGTGATTGTCCGTTTAGATTGCGGGGTAAACCCATTTCAAATGGAGAAGGTTGGGTGTTGAAGGTGATATGTGGATTACATAATCATGATCTTGCTAAAACATTAGTTGGACACCCTTATGCTGGCAGATTAAAACCTGTTGAACATGCTTTGGTTGTTGACATGACAAAGAGTCTTGTGAAGTCGTCAAATATATTGTTGACTTTGAAACAGAACAATGAAGACAATGTCACAACAATCAAGCAATTTATAATGCTAGATATACATACAAGAGGTCCCTAAGAGGTTCAAGAACTGAATTGCAATAACTAATGATGTTACTGAAACGTGACAATTATATTCACTGGAGTAGGTGTCATGAGTATTCAAAGGTTGTGAGTGATATATTTTGGACACATCCTGATTCAGTTAAGTTGTTGAATGCATTTAACATTGTCCTATTGATGGATAGTACATACAAAACTAACAAATATATGCTTCCTTTGCTTGAAATAGTTGGTGTGACATCCATCAGGTTAACTTTTTCAGTTGCTTTTGTGTTATTGTCAACAGAACGTGAAAATAACTTCATATGGACATTGCAGAGACTGAAGGAGTTGTTTTTTAGGGGAGATGTGTACCCTCAAGTCATTGTTAATGACAGAGACCTTGCTCTAATGAATGCAATCAGTGTTGTTTTTCCTGAAGCAACTAACATACTATGTCGGTTTCACATTAACAAAAATGTTAAAGCCAAATGTAAAATGTTCGTTGATTCAAGGGAGGCATGGGACATTGTAATGAATGCATGGGGAGCTGTGGTGGACTGTTATAAATGTGATGCATATGATGAAGTTGTGAAATACTTTGAAACTGTTTGTTCATCTTGACCACTGTTTATTGATTATGTGAAGAATGAGTTTGTATCTTTATGCCATCTCTCAACAAAGGCTGTAATTAAGCCTTTGTCAGGAACTTCATACCCAATCTTGCATAGAGGGAACAATCTAGAATTTTCTACAAAACCATGTACTTGTGGATGAGGAATGCCAAATTTATTTAATTTTCTACTGTGGGAGATCAACTTCAGTTCTCCCCGTTCCTATACAAAGCCACAAAACAATACATATTCATAATTGCTATGTACCAAATTAAATTTAAACTAACAAAACAATACAAAAAATTTCAAATATTTTACCTCACCAGCCCACAACCTATATGCAACATGATCAGCATAACTAACCAAAACAGAAGGATCAGAAGGACCTCCTGGGAATCCTACTGCATCATCATGAGGACAAATATTTTGAAAAATAGCAGGTCCAGCTCCATCACGCTTATCCCCTCGCCTCACGGAGGTTGTCGGTCTCTATCGAATTTCAGGCTGAGATGAACCTCCTCTAGTCCTCGCCATAATCCTGAAATGAACCATACATATAAACTTACAATTTTTACAATTGCGAATTACACAAACAGTAAGACATTCAAAATTTGGAGTCTTTGCGGTTTGTACAAACCGTAAGTTATTCAAAATTTCTCTTATGCGGTTTGTACAAACCGTAAAACAGTAGAAAATTTGAATTACCTATGTTTTTTACAAACTGTAGAACAATTTGACAGTGAAAAAAAAGTCGACCACCACCGTCCTCCGCCACTAATCCACCACAACTATCTCTACAATCTAAAATTAAACTTACAATGATGCTTACCTTCATTTCAATTGCTTGAATGGGTGCCAAAATGATGGAAGTGAAAGTTTGTGGGTTACGGTTTTCACGAACCGTGAATGGAGAACAATGATAGAGAACCAAGCCAACAACCAGCAACCAAGGTGCACTCAATGTAGATCTGCACTGGCAAACTGGGATACGAACACTGACAGTGGAGGTGGAAGGAGAGGTGTAGCCGCCGTCGAATGGGGTGTAGTGGAGTTAGAACGGGATGCAGGCAAAGTGGAGGAAGAAAGGATGTTAAGGGTGGTGGAGGGTATTATAGGGTATGAAATGTTTTAAAAAGGATTAAATAGTAAATTTGCCTAGGCTATGAAGATGCAGGAAGATGATATGGAGGTGCAGGAAGAAGCATTCCAACAAAGCTCACAATGTTAGGAACTTGGCCATTAATTGGGCTTGGAATTGAGCCCACCAAACTAAATGTGGTGGACGGCTTCTGCCTGCACCTCCGTACCTTTCTTCCCAGACCTTCACAATTCGACAAATACAATATTTTGTATTTCAGAGATAATACAATCTAAAATATAATTTTTTAAATTAGAAATTGTATAATATAAAATATATTTTATATGTAATTTTATATTAAAATATATTTTTATATTTTAGATTAAAATATAATTTTTTTGTATTTTACACTTCAAAATATAAAAGAAATATATTTTAAATTTATATAATTCGAAATAAAAGAAAATAAAGAGGAGTACAACAGAAAATAAAAGAAAATGAAAAATGAAAGTAGAGGAAGAGAATATGGAGATGCAGAATGAAGCCGTCAATGTGGTGTTGGTCACGGTGGATCACAAAACCCATGTCGATCCATGAGGAGAATACCATACGTAGGAAACATTTCGTACAATCTAGAGATATAACTAAAATAAATAAATAAATAAATAAATAAATAAATATATATATATAGGTATATTAAATTTTATCTTATGAATTGAGTTCATAAGATTGAGTTAGACCTTGTTATTTTTAAAATATCTTATTAAATTAATCCATTTTAGATCGATTAATCCGTATTTGTTTGTTGTTTGATTTTTTTTTTTCTAAATGGGAAAATGTAAGAATGAAAATGTTTATGATCTTTGAAAGGACGACAGTGAAATTTATGAAGATTTGGCCTGTGATTTGTGAGCATAACCACCGCCCCTAAGAGTAACATATGGAAATAAAATTAATTAACTTAAATATGACTTTAGTCCACATAACAATGTTTTGTAAATTTATTTATTTATTTTTAGTCTCACCAAATTAAAGCTCATTATTTTTTATCACTTGTTTATATAATATTTTCTATCTGTTTACATGTTGAAACATACATTTCAAATTATGTCTATTAGTATCGTAGTATAATAGTATAATGTCTACGCCTTTAAAAAGACTTATAAAATTGGTAAAATATATATTATATATATATATATTCTAAAATGAATATTAGATATTAGTGATTTCAAATCTTAAAAGAATATTTTTTATAAAAATTAAAACCAAAATTCATATGCTTTAAAAAATAGCTAAAAGTAATTATTTCTAATTTATAAGAATAAAAAGAAAAACAAAAAAAAGTATAGAAACTAAAATCAATACTGTAGTCTTAGGAAGACCAAAATATTTTACATTTGGACTTAATAATAACTCTTGATGTTTGGGCCATTGGTCTTATAGCCATTTTTGTTTCGTGTATTGTTTCTTCTTGTGTTTTCCTTTTGTTTTTATATATTGATATTTGGGACGTTGGTCCAAGGCATCTCCTTTGGGTTATTTGTTTATATATGGTCGTAGTTTGCATGTGTATTTTTTTTTTATAGTAGTGGTTAAAAGACCAACTTTCGGTGCCATTATCCTTCACCGTCATTCTCACCTTTTGCATTCCTCACCGTCGTCCGTTGCTCTCGTTGTCCCTTTTGCCGTTACTCTGATTTATGCTGCATGTTTTCAATGAATTTGAGAAACAAAATGTATAAAGTTGCATAATCCGATAGAACCAAAAACAAAAAAAATCTAAATTGTATAGTTCAAAATTAAAAAGAAAAAACTTTTAGATTATATGATTTAATTTTTTTTTTCATGAAAAATAATTCAGATGATATGATTCAAAAATATATATATTTTCAAATGTAAAGTAACAACATTTATGTTTAAGAAGGGACTTATGGGGTGTAAAAAGAAATCTTATTTTCTTGTATTGCATAGTTATGTTTTTCTATGTGCACCTTCTATACTGGGCTTAAATTATGAATTGAGCTACATCTATAATTAATGTTTATTTTATTATTTGGAGTAGACATTTGTTAATTTAAAATGTGAACAAATGTATATTTATTGTATTTTATTAGTAAGAGTAGAGACTGGTTTTGCAAAAGATGAAGCTTTTTGAAGTTCAATTTTTGTTTTTCAAGGAAAATGTTTGTTGCAGTAATCAGTATAGTACATAATAGAAATTCGGTTTTTCGAAGCAAAATGGTTCATATCAAGTATTGTTTTAGAAAAAAAAGTTTCATACAAAGCTAAAAACTCAATTTAGGTAATAAAACAGGGCCATAATGGGAGTTTCAATTTCCAAAAATACCTCATATTTCAAGAAAGTATACTAAGAAAATTCTAAAGGCACATTGATAAAAGAGTTTTTAAAGTTCATTTTCAAATGTTTATATTTATGTGTGCCTTATTTAAAAAAAATAATTAGAATACCTATATTTTACATACAAAAAAAAAAAAAATCCATAAAAGAGGTGTAAACTTTCGTGTTGGGAGTTTTCTTATTCTTATTCAATTGTTTACTACGGTAAATAATTAAACATTTCAAAATCAAACAAATTTTAGTCATATGAGAATTATAACATTTTGACATTTGACAAATTCATTAAAAGTTTGTTCAGGCCAGAAACTCTTTCTTGTTTTGGACTAAAGTACTTTTCCCTCCATGATGAAAACATTATGAATAGTTTGAAACTAACGCTTTTTTGTTTGTCTTCAAATGTTTTGTCTATTTTTAATTCCAAGCCACCACAATCTGCAAGGCTAAAAAAGAAAACAAGTTGTGGCGGAACATAAGATGATATAAAGGGACAAGAATAGTCTCTTAAGGTTGCGCAATTCACAAGCAAATACCAAGAAACCACATTAAAACTTTAGCATATAAAAATATATTATATGAAATACATTTTCCAATTTTAAATCATTATAAATATTTTTGAAGAAAGGCAAATTTAATTTTGTAATGTCCCCTGAATATGTCTAAAAGGTGAAGTAGGAGAATAAAGGAGGTGCTAATCTGACTCAAGGCCAACGAAAATCAATGAAAAAGAATCACATTTATCTCAATATAAAATGATGCAAACATTGGACCACGCCACCAACTTGTGCAAATCAAGCAATTAACCAAACACAACTTTTTTTTTCTCTCCTTTTGACTAGTAGGTAATAGCTTACACACCCGTGATGAACCCTTCCTTAACCCTATCCTTTCACTTTCACCTATGTTGCGTGATCTCAATAACTTCCTATGAAAAACAAGAAATGTGAAACTGAACCAGCACATAGTAAAAGATGTAAAGGGGTTATGTTATGGTTTTTATTTAATTTTGAAAAGGCAACACACGCGCAAGAAACGTGTGAGGGTATATGGGTACTTGGTGCTGGTCAACCACAGTGAACTCTGAGTGTGAATAAGGAATAGAAAAACTAAGAGAACAGGCCAATGATAAGGCTTCTTAACGTGCGCACCCTTCCGTAACGAACCCAAATGGTATTTAAACTGCGCACACAGGCGTTCTTCACGTTTTACCAATCTCATTTTAATCTTTATTTTTTTTTTTATTTGCCTTTTCGCCTCTTGGCTCCTAAATTGGGACGAAAAGTCGAAGCTTCGAAGAAACCGAACCATCGCTGACTCCACAATCGTTCGTCGATTCCACACTTCATCTCTCGGAATTCTCCGCTATGTGATTTGGTGAAAAGAGGTTTTGCTTCTGCTCGAGTGTGGCTTTCTTCGCAGCTTAAGGAACGGCGATTAGGGTTTTTGCGGCTGCGTCATGGCGGATGATGACGTGGACTTTTCGAAATTGTTCCCCGGGGACGATGACGATGACGACATGTTTTATATAGATATGCAGACCGTTCTCAAGGTTCTTGATGAAGACGATGATTGTGATTTTCTGGAGGTAGGGTTTTTTTTTTCTCGCCGAACAGAGACTGAAATTCCGAATGTTGTGTATGACTGTGTGAGTGAACTTACTGTGAAAATCGGATTAGTAATTGAACCGTGACAAATGAAGTATCCTGTGATACAAGACTAGAAGCTTCTCTGCAGTGACAACGTCATTTCTGTTCTTCGTTCTCAGAGATTTATTTATTTATTTTACTTTTGTTGAGTCGATGTAATCTGCTCAGAACTGGACGGCCTGTTCTTTAATTTTGTAGTAATAATTAATTTTCTTTAGGTAACTATTGTTTAATTTGACGCTGTATTTGATTAATTATTGTCTAGTTCATTGACAGTAAGAAATTTATGACGTGATTATTAACATGACAAATTTGTACTCGGAAAGCATGAGATTTGTGTGTCTAGGAATGATTTTCGTAAAAGAAAAAAAAAGGAAGGTCAATTCATGCAAGGAGTGTGGTAAGTAGCTTTGATGTGATTCTTAGAAAATAATGTTTCGCACACGTTATTGTTTATTTAGGTTTTGAAGTTCATTGCTTCTGTATGATATATTCACATTCGCTTGACGATGGGAAATGCTAGTGACGTGTCAGTCAGTCTGTGCCTGCGTCACTTAGTTCCACTTAAAGTGTGAAGGTCTGCCCTTCAATCCTCCCAAAAACCATTTCTTACATGTTAAAAATGATAACTAACCAATGTAATTATCGTTGATATTGATAAATGTGTCATTTTGTCTTGGATTTGGGTCATGTATATGTTATTCTGTTAAGTTCGGCATTTTGGATAATTGGGCATATTTCTTCTGTATTGTGCTGTTAAGAAGATAAAGAGTTGTAAATTACTTTAAAGCTTTTATTTTTGAAATTTCTTACCAAAACCATGAAGGGTATTTTGCAGATGGTGTGATTCATATAACTGACCTCACTTAGTGGGATACGGCTTTGTTGTTGTTTTCATGTTGAGGAGTGGGGTTGTGTTTTTGTTCTAATAAAGATAAAGATAGAGGTTTGGTGTTCTGCTTGGAGTTTGGGAAGCTGTATTGTCTGTCTGTCACTGTATATACAAAAGTAATAGGGCATTTTTTGTATTTCAATTTTTTTAATTTGAAAACAAAATTGAAATGATCATCCAATTTTTTTCAACTGCCTCCTTGCCTTTGTATGCTTGATATTATCCTTATACCTATTTATTTTATGCCCTAGCAGAAAATTCCCGAGGATTCTTCATCAAAAAATGTTTCACCCAGTGAATCTGGAACTCATGACACATTTCAGATACAAAATGGTATGTATATATCTGTGTTTTCTTGTGTTATATGACTTCTTATATGTTCTGGTTTCAATTGGCTTTCAATGAGGAGAACTGGACATTATGGTTCTTGAGTTAATTATGAATCATGGATGTAATATTCAATTCCTGATATTATGTCTTGCTTTGGATTGATTCCTTGTCGTATTCATTAGGGTCTCAAGTGTTAGAAGAACCACCATTTTCTAGGTTGGGCTTTGCAGATTCAGTCACGAGTTGTTCTCCGTTCTGCTCTGATGTATCAGATTCTGGTGTCAGAGGTTCAGTTGGTGTATCTGGTTCTGTAGCAAATTCTTGGCTTGATTTTGAACCTGAAAACCAGGGACCTCGATCTCAGGCTTGCTCCTCCCCAAATGCATTTCCTGGTAATCTCAGTAACTCACTCTCCCCAGGTGAAAGTGATGAGGTTTTCTGCACAGAAAGGACCAGAGTCTCTAAACATGAGGTACCTGCGTGTAGTGTGGAATCAAGTTTCCCTGAGGCACAGTCAAAAAATATATCAGTTTGTGGAGATAATTTGAATCCAAGTCTATGGAAAGGTGAAAATGAGATCCAATTCAAGCATTTGCGAGAGGATGTTGAATTTGAAAGTATGTGAAATCTTCACTTGGATATGGTTGTGAAGAATCTCAAAATTTTACTTTAGACCATTGTATATTTGAAAATTGGGCAACAATCTGATTATATTTTTTACTTGTAGATACTTCAATCAGTTCTATTGTTGACAATGATGAGGTAAATATCGAAGGTTATGTTGAAGACACCATTGGAGGAGTTTCCGGGCAACAGGAAAATGATTCGTGTTTGGATACTGATATATCTTTGCATGTTGCAACTTCAGCTGATTCTACTATTGGTCAAGGTTCCCATGCTTCCAGTGATTTCATTGACTACCATGGATCTTCAACTTATTACAAGGGAATGCATAGTGGACCCTTTGTTGTTGACTCTTCTCTTCGTATTTTGCCAAATGGTTTTTGCTCTCAATTGCCAAATGACGAAATGATGAATAACATGGAGGCCAAAAATGTGGATTTAAATGCTGATATTACATGTATGAGTAGTGGCATGCCCTCAAACACTACTGGGTGGATGTCTATTCAAGATTTAACTGATAATGTTTATCCGTCTTTTCATTCTAGTAAAGGTACTTTTGATGACATGTCATCACTGTCTCTTTCAGCTTGTGATTCATACATGCCATATGGAGACCATTGCCAAAACAATTTTCACTGTGAAGATGCTAAGTTCAATGTAGGCCAATCTGTGAAACAAACACCTGGTAATTTTTCTTCTGTAGGGTGTCAGCCTTACCAATTTTTTGAGATTGAGGATAATTATGCAGTTATATCTGGGATATCCAATCAATATCAAGGTAGCAATGGTGAAATTGCTAGTTTTCAAGGAAATGTGGACAATTTGAATTTACAAGCTGCAAATATATCTTGGCCCCATGCCCCAGCACTAATCACCGGTGAGAAGCAGTTTGGTTGTGTTAAGAGAGAAGGAGGGGTTCAACATCAACTTGTTGATTCGCATATTTCAAAAGGAAAAATTGAGAATTTCCATGTTGAGGAAGACCCTGATGTTTGCATTATTGAAGACATCAGTCATCCTGCTCCGACAAGTCGATCTACAATCATTGGGAATTCCTATAATATTTCTCAATCTTCTAGATATGCTGATTCTCAGTCTTACATGGTTGGAAGTACTAGGCTGAAGGCATGTGATGAGCGTAATATATTACGAGTTGCATTGCAGGTTGGCTTCTTTATTTGATGGTTTTTATCCTTTGTAGTTTTTGGCAGATGTGAAAATATTCTTCTGCAACTGCAGTTAACTCTTCAGTGGTTCATTGTAGGATCTATCTCAGCCAAAGTCAGAAGTTAGTTTACCAGAAGGGTTGTTGGCAGTTCCTCTTTTAAGGCATCAGGTTACTTTTCTTGTCCAATATTTTAAAAATAGATGACTTCTATGACTTATTCAGTGAATGAATCAATCAATCATATCAGTACTTATTGAATGTCACACACTCACACTTGAGCACACTTCCATGGTCTTTAAAGATGTGAAATTTCAAAGGCACCATTATCCTAAAGTTCATTGTCATGTATTTTGATCCATTTCCTTGACAAATTGTTCTAATAGTTATTTCCTCTGACAATAAAAGAAATTCAACTTTCCTACGGGTTAAGATTGTTGAGACTAGAAATTATAGATACACGTGGCAAACAACATAGTGATGCCATAGCACTCATTTTTATTAAAACAATGCGTATTCTTTGGAAATTGTCTTGTTGGATCATACAGGACAAGAAACTCCTATGTACTCTTCATGTGTCTAATTCTAAATGTCGACATGATCCTTTGTAAACTCAATCCTATTTTTCTTGAGATGTTCTGATAACTTGCTTTGTATATATAATTGGGACATTGAACATTCCAACTAACTGTGGTTGTCCTGATCAGAGAATTGCTTTATCATGGATGGTTCAAAAGGAATCCTCTAGTTTATATTGCTCAGGAGGAATTCTTGCAGATGACCAGGTTAGTCGTCTGCAGTGTTAATGTGAGATTATAAGTAATTGATAAGATGTGATTTTCTTGTGCCTTGTGAGTTGAAGTCTTTTTTCTTGTAGGGACTTGGAAAAACAGTATCAACTATTGCATTAATTTTAAAGGAAAGACCTCCATTACTTAATGGGGGCACCAATGCCCACAAAAGTGAATTGGATTCTCTGAGTCTTGATGTGGACGATGACCTGGTTCCTCCTAATGGTCAAGTAAAGGAAGAATCTAATATTTGTGAGGATAAGTCAAGTAGATATCCTGTCAAGAGCACGAATTTGATAAACCAAGCAAAGGGAAGGCCATCTGCCGGGACCCTTATTGTTTGTCCCACTAGTGTCCTACGTCAATGGGCAGAGGAGTTGCGTAGCAAGGTAACTAGTCAAACAAATCTCTCTGTGCTAGTGTACCATGGAAGCAATCGGACAAAAGATCCTTATGAGGTTGCTAAGTATGATGTTGTTCTAACAACCTATTCCATTGTCAGCATGGAGGTTCCTAAGCAGCCTTCAGCTGACAAAGATGATGAGGAAAAAGGAAATGTTGAAGATCAGGCTGTATCGAGTAGGAAAAGAAAGAGTCCATCTAATTCTAGTAAAAGTGGCAAGAAGAGATCAGATGGAACAGTTCTTGAGGCTAATGCTCGGCCGCTTGCAAAGGTGGCATGGTTTAGGGTTGTCTTGGATGAGGCCCAAAGTATAAAGAATCACAAAACTCAAGTTGCAAGGGCCTGTTGGGGTCTTCGAGCGAAGCGAAGATGGTGTTTGTCTGGGACTCCTATCCAGAATGCAATTGACGATCTCTACAGTTACTTCAGATTTCTAAGATACGACCCTTATGATGTCTATATATCATTTTGTTCTAAAATTAAGAACCCAATTAGCAGAAATCCAACAAATGGATATAGAAAGCTACAAGCTGTCTTGAAGACTATAATGTTACGCCGGACCAAAGGTGAGATTTTATTAATTTGATTGCATGAATTATTAGTTATTTCCTTAGTTTGCCGTCTTAGTCATCTATCACAATTAATAAAGCAGATCATCAGATTTGTGTACATGTTTTTTCCGAAATTATCCTCAAGATATAAATTTATCATTTCAATTTTGTATGCTTTATTACATGGATAAAATTTTAGGTATTGGATGGAATTGGATAATTTTTCATTTTATAGTTTCCCTTTCTGTCTTGTTAGTAGCTAGTGCATCGTTCGTGAGCTCATCGTCTAAGAAATCCTTAGTTGTATTAAATTGAAATTTGCCAGCGTAACCATGTGATGATCATTTTCTTCAGGTACACTTCTTGATGGGGAACCTATTATTTCCTTGCCGCCTAAATATATAGAGCTGAAAAAAGTTGATTTTTCAATGGAGGAACGTGATTTCTATTACAAACTAGAGGCTGATTCACGTGCACAGTTCCAGGTAAGGTCTTTCCTGTAGACATGAATCTTTATGTGACTTATAATATTCTGTTTGTAATATGGTTGAGCCTTTTTTCCAACCGAAATCTTGGAAGCCATACTTGGAAGTCCACTATTTTCATGTGTGTAATGTGATGTCAGGAATATGCTGATGCTGGAACTGTCAAGCAAAATTATGTCAACATTTTACTGATGCTCCTGCGCCTTAGACAAGCTTGTGATCACCCTTTGCTTGTCAAGCGGTACAATTCAAACTCTCTATGGAGACATTCGGTTGAGACGGCAAAGACACTTCCTCAGGAAAAACAAATCTCTCTTCTGCAATGTTTAGAGGCTTCTTTGGCCATCTGTAGCATTTGTAATGTATGTATTGACCATCCTTTAGCATTTATAAATTTGGATTTGTCTGACTGCACATCTGTCTGTATGGTTATTTGTTTGCTTGAATATAAACTGGTTAGTTGGTGTTGTATATTAGTTCTTAGGGTCGTAGACTCATAGGTTGTGGTTGGAAGGGGTTAGAGCAGCTGAAAAAGTAAACTTGAGTGGAGTAAAAGTGAATGGAGTGGAAAAGGTTTCGTTTAATCTTATAACTCATTCCCTTGCAGAAAGTGGGGAGGGGTGATTGAGAGTTATTTTTATCATCCTTGCTTACTTGAGTGTAAAGGACTTGTACAATTGTTGCATGCGTGTATCATCCACATTAAGCGCAGTCCTTCCCAACCCCTCGGATGCACCTTTCCTAACACTTGTTTTCTGGACAGGATCCTCCTGAAGATGCGTTTGTTTCAGTTTGTGGCCATGTTTTCTGCAACCAATGCATATGTGAACATCTTAGCGGTGATGACAACCAGTGCCCTGCTGCAAATTGTAAAATTCGACTGAGCACATCCAGGGTATTTTCAAAAGCCACTCTGAACAGTTGTCTCTCTGACCAGGGTTGTGATAATTCACCTGGTTGCTCTGGTTCCGAAGCGGAAGAATTTGAGCCTTGGTCTCAAAGTCAGCCATACGAATCTTCAAAAGTAAAGGCTGCACTTGAGGTTTTGAAGTCACTGGGTAAGCCACAGTCTTGTACGTCAAAAAGCACTTCTGAGCATAGCACTTTCAGGGAAGATAATGATCGCCCTGGGAATCCCTCCAATGCTGACAATGGGAAATCCTTCACAGATTCTCTTGAGTGTAAGAATTTGTCTTACGATAGTAGATGCCGTGGTGATTCAGTTACTGTCGTAGGGGAGAAAGCTATAGTGTTTTCTCAGTGGACGAGGATGTTAGATTTGCTTGAAGCGTGTCTTAAGAAATCTTCGATTAATTATAGAAGGCTTGATGGGACAATGTCAGTTGTTGCAAGAGATAAAGCTGTTAAAGATTTTAACACTCTTCCCGAGGTTAGTAAAATTGCAGATCCCTTAAAATCATGACTGAATTTCTTGTTCCCATGCCATAATATGGAAGCCAGATACATTGAATGATAAGGTTTGACATGTTGTCTTGTAGGTATCAGTTATAATCATGTCTCTGAAGGCTGCCAGTCTCGGTCTAAACTTGGTGGTAGCTTGCCATGTTCTTATGCTAGATTTATGGTGGAATCCTACAACTGAAGACCAAGCAATAGATAGAGCACATCGAATTGGGCAGACTCGTCCTGTGACTGTCTTGAGATTAACTGTGAAAGATACAGTTGAAGATCGAATTTTAGCTCTGCAGGTAATTTTTTGAGCCATAGGAAGTTGCTTTTAATAATTCTACACTGTTCTAGTTAGCACCTAAGTGAAAGTGTGTTTATATGGTTGGTTTATTAAGGTAGAATGATTTGTTCTGGGGCGAAGTTAGTGATTTAAATAATGTTTCTGGCAGGAATTTAGAATGCTTCCGAACAGTCAGTCAATGACACCTACGGTTTTTTTTTTTCTTTTGGGTTGAAGAGCTTAAAATATATAATTTGTATGTCAATAATTATTCGAGCTGAATAATGTGTTGTATTTTGCATAACAACGATTCTTAGTTGGAGCCTGTCTATCTTAGCATATCTTTGAGTCATGTGACGTGCCATCTGACAACTGTTTTTGTTGAGTGTCCTGATTTACTTGGGCATAAAATGCTTATTCATTGCACAACATTTAGAGACCAATTTTATGCAGAGTGTAAAATGTAGTGATTGCTTATACGAGAAATTTCCTACATGTTGGTGCAGCAAAAGAAGAGAATGATGGTTGCATCTGCCTTTGGGGAGGATGGAACTGGTGATCGTCAGAGTCGCCTCACTGTGGATGATTTAAAATATTTGTTCATGATGTGATTAGACGTACATATTTACAGATATAGTCAAGATTTTTTGGATTTTGGGGGGAGGGGGACGTATCATCTTCGGTTTCTTTCTGCTGACTGCTGAAGAAACCAGAAACAGGACATTTTCTAACAGAGGATTGGAAGTGGTAACAAGGTCGATATTATAGCATGACTGGAAGATTATATGAAATGTTTGTGTTTAGCATGAGATGTTTCATTCTTTGAACTGAAATTTTAGTTTAATCTCACATCTTTGTAGGATGTAGAGAGCAGTAGCATATATACCAACATAGAAACATTTCATGGATTGTTTCTTTTCACTGTAAATGATATAGAAATTTTCACTCCATTTTTTAAGTCCAATTCTAAGGTTATACTCGATACTACTGTTATCGTTGTGCGTGTCCCAATCCGAGGTTTGGTATGTTAAAAAAAGTGTAATGTTAATTTTAAGAGTAGTATTAAAACAGTCTTTATCGTATTCTCATTAGTGATTAGAAATTATTAAAAGAAGTTGTGGTATTTCTCAAATTTTGTGATTTTTAATATATTTCAATCAATAACAGAGAATGCGTTCAAAACTGTGTTGGAAAGTGTATTTGTAACAACAGAAGAAAAAACGATTGGCAGATGAATTTAAATTTAATCCATTATACATCTATCTCTTGCTCCATGTACACCTTTAAGATTACCTCGAACTGGAAATTTACTGAATAATCTGTGAGTTGTTTTGTAAAGCTACGCCTTATCGAATAATCATGTTGATCTAATTTTGCTGGTTAGTGAATTTTTCGGATAATTAAGGACAGATTAAGAAAAGTAAAATTAATTTGGCATCATAAATGTCAAAGAATAAAACAAAACTAGTGCAGATTTGAAAATGTATAAACTAATAACGAAAAAGAAAAAGAAAATTACATTTGCATTTTTGGTTTCCCTCTAATAGAAAACTAGTATCCTTCCGTTTCGGTGAATTTGTACTTTTGGAAAGAGAAGTTTTGAAGAACAATTTTTATTTTTAAAAGCTCTTAGTCCCAAGAAGTCTCAAATCCTAAAAAAACCACATTAACCTAACAATCCTTAAAAATCTGAATTTCTTTGGCAGCCTTCTTGCAAAGCTGCAACATGTTGCAATCAAGAGGTCGACTCAAGGATTAAATAGAGTATCTGCATTAATAATCTAAAAGTAATTATATTTATTAATAATATTTTAGACAAATAATATAATGTATATTGCGTACGCAGCATTAATCTATTAAAAGTAGTTAAATACATTATTTTACTATAACTAAGCCTCCCATTTTGTGATTTGATTCTTCGTGAAAAGTTATATTAATAATTGAAAAGTCATTAATTAAAATTACAATTAAATGAACACACATAATAACTTATAATCATAAATTATATGATACAAATTAAAAAGGTCAATTTAAATATCTATCAAATTTTTTAAACTAAATTGATTACTTATTTTAATAAATAGTTTTACATCCTAAAAATCTCAAATAAATTTTAAATAACATTATTATCATTTAAATAAAAAATCTTTACAAAATATCGAACCTTGAAGTTTGCCTCATATGTCGGTAAGACATTAACCTGGTTATTTTTTCCAGAAAACTACTGGTAAGTAAGCGATGTATCAGAGGCTCTAACAGGCAAAACTACAGGCTCTTATTTATGATTTGCCCACACAGAGAGATGAAGTGAACACCTCACATATTTTAAACATTTGTTGAAGGGAGTAAATTTCTTGCATTCATATATTCAAAAACTAGAATTGATGGATAAAATGTTCAAAAACATCCCCATAGTGAATCTCGTGCTGCCAAAACAATAACCATTCATTTATCCACAACCACAACAGCATACTACAGAACAAGAACAGTCCCAAAACCTTGGACATTGTTGTGCAATGAATTCTGTACAAAAAAGACATAATTTTGTTTTGTTTGGGAAATAAACCGTGTACACGGCGGTCATTGTATCATCGAATTCACCTAGTGCATCATCACAATCAACAAATTGTATAATCGAATTCACCAAATGCATCATCACAACAAACAAAACGGAACCTTGAAACCTTAATCGTTGAAGTTATGTTTCCCCGCCCGCCCTAGCGAGCAGCCACGACAAAACATCGTTCCTAACAATCTGAACATTGTCATCGGTCTCTCCAAACAGCAAGGAATGCATCATCCCGTCGTAGACCCTAATGGTCTTATCGAGGCTCCTGGCTTCGCGGTACAACTCCCTACTCACCTCAGGGTCGGTGACAACATCGGCGCTGCCATGCAAGACAATGAAAGGAAGATTGACATCAGAGAGCCTCTGATTGAGGAAGTCGGTGACCCTTAAGAGTTCGACGACGGTGCCCAACCTGGGCTTGCCGCGATACCTCAAAGGGTTCATGTTGGCGATGAGCTTCTTGCGGGGAACCTTCACGGACTTGAAGAGCAGATCGGGGGTGGGGACGATGGGGAGAGTGGGGAAGAATCTGGCCAGGAAGGTCAGGATCTGGGGAATGGGCCATCTGGGTCTCACGCTGTCGGAGATTTTGCACATGGGGGCGACCAAGACGGCGCCTTGGAAGGGTTCCGGCGAGAGGAAGTGGATGAGGAGGCAGATGGCGCCGCCCATTGACTCGCCGAAGAGGAAAGAGGGAAGATTTTGGAATTGGGGGTTTTGTTGTTTGATGGAGTTGAAGAAGGAGAGGCAATCGTCTGCGACCAGGTTCACGGAGGGGACGAAGGCTTTGAGGCCTTCGGAGTGGCCGTGGCCTTGGAGGTCCACGGCGAAGCAGGCGAACCCCGATTGGGCCAGGAAGATGGGAGTCGCTTGGAAGGTCCAGGAGATGTCGTTGCCGTAGCCGTGGACCATGAAGACGACGGCGCGTGGGGTGGTCGTGGGGTTTGGGAGCCAGGACCTTGTGAAGAGCGTGAGGCCACGCGCCGTCCTGAACTGGGATTTTGTGGCTCTGATTCCTTGCTGCTTGTAGTATTCTTCTTCTGGGGTGAAGCCCCAATAGTGTGGGTAAGATTGCACAAGTTTTTCCTCTTCTTCTTCCATTGTTCTCATACGATGATGTCGAAGATTTGTGGTTTTATTGGAGTCTCAGCCTTCGCTGTCCTCTCTCATCACATACTTCACTAATTGGGCTCAGCTCAACCCGCAATAATCAATCCAATCTTCTTAGATAATACCATTCATAATCACTTATATTATGACGATAAATATTACAATCTCTTGTGTAGTAGATTTGTATTATTAATTTCGAACATTAGAAAATAAATTCAGGTTATATATTTTTTATTGTTATCTATTGGTCATAATCTACAAGTTTGTCAAGAGATGGTATTGATATACCTATATTCTTTTGAAAGTGTTGTATATTGTCATAGGAATTTGACCTCATACGAGGAATGGTAAGACATCGAATTCTCATATTTCATAAAGCAATCAAATTTGTGGAAGATATGAATATATGTTATATTGAAACAAACATTTAATTTATTTCGTACAAAAATTTGTGTAAGATATGAATATGTGGTGTATCCAAACAAACTTCTAATAAGTTGAAACGTTTAGATTATGATGATTGGTAGATAATTACGAGAAATATACTACTTGAATTTATTTTTTAGTGTTTAAATTCATTATACAAATCTCCTTACGGGTTAACATATTCTAATATTTATTAGATAATAGTACTTTTTATAAATAAATCTTAAATTATCATGAATAAGTTTTTAAAATATTACACTCTAGAGTTTCTTAAATTCTTTACTTGAATATTATGAATTTAATAAAATAAGTTTCAACATTCATATTTTCTATTTTAGCTATGATAAGGTGGTGAAACATGTTTAATTATAATTAGTCTTTGATTCAAGAAGAATGTTAATTACAAACTCTTTTAATATCAAAAGATATATTTAAAGTTGTTTTTGATGGAGTTTTAATAATCATTAATATTGTAATTTTATTTATTATCCTTAATTTCCTACATCATCACAACACTACTCTTTTCTAAATTCTCATCACCACACCTTCAATTTGACTTTTATAATTTTTTCATTCAAGGTTCTAATAGATTTCAAGTTCTTTCTTAATCGTGAGTTATGTTGGTTACTATTTAAACTATGTCATCATGTATATGTATCTCAACAAAACTCATACAAACCATTTTACATGAAGCATTATTGGCCATAAACATGTTAACACTCACAAAATCTTTGTAAATTAACCCATTTGAGGACATATATGAAAGGAGAAACCAAACTCTAACACATTGATTAGATGATTGTTGTTTGAGAATAACATTAAACATTAGGTCACTTTGTAACAAGACATTCATCATTCTAAACTACATTCTAAATTACAGTGACCATGTGATCTTGATTTTTCAATATTGGATAATCTTTCCTTCAATGCCCTAATTGATTATAATATCCAAAAATTTCTTATGGAAAAATCTTTATCTTTTTCTATTTCTCGACTCTTCTATCTGTCTTAGAGACTATTAACTTAAGAGACATTGCATCATCTTAATTCATTAATGACTTGAGACGAAGTTTCTTTGTATAAAGGCTTGACTTAACCTCTTCAAGCATGATGCAATCTTTTTCTATACTAAAAAAACTCACTAAGTTCTCAAAGGATGGTAAGAGATAGGTATATTACATCTTCATATTCTACTTTGATGTTTGTGTCTCAAAGCTTTATAAAATTATAGTTGAGCTCATTAAGATAAGTTTTTAGTCGCATATAGCCTCCTTTATATATGGTTCAAAGAATTGACTTTTCAACAATAACTTGTTATAGATGGACTTAGTTGCCAAAGGTTTATCTAATTTTAACTAATTAGCAAAACTCATATAAGAAAAAAAGAAAGAACCATCTAATGAACTTTTTTTTTCTTGCATCTCCAAAACATGTCTCTCTATTTATGACATGGTTCCTAAGAGTGGTTCTCATATGCCTTGCTCCTTGAGCAAAACCCTTGTCTTTATCGTACATAAGTTGAAAATGTTCTTCCCATTGAACTTTTTGATCTTGGAAATGACATCTAATTTATTGAAAGAATCAATAATCAAATTAAATAGTGATCTCTTAGGTATTCAAGTATGAGTCTAGTCCCGCATTGAGTAAAAATGAGTAAGTTGAGCAACATATAAAAAAGAAAACTCACAAAACTTTTTAAGTTTTTAGATTGAAGGTTATATCATTCTCTTGTGTGGGTCTCCCTCAATTCTCATTGTTGTTTGATCTACTCAGTGTTTCCCTCTTCAATTTTTCTAACAAAACTGACTCTAATATCAATTCCTTTTAGGAGTTGAAGATTAAAGAATAAATACAAAGTTAAAATGAACAAACTCTCTTGTATATTTTGTAAAATAATAATATAGTTTAAAATGTGGATAATTGATAATGTTATATTTAGTCTTTTTTATTAAAAAAAAATCAACTCTTCTTATTTAGTCCTTCTTTTAATTTTCTTTTGTTTTATAAGTAATTAGACGATGATTACTCTCATCAAATTATAATGCTAATCTTCAATGAGAAACTTTGGTAAAAAAATAAGATTAGAATCTATAGTTCACCTTTTGATATTTTTAGTAATCAGATATTTTGTCATGAGAAAGATGACTAAAGAAAAAGATTGGAATCTATAAAAAAAAAGTAAATGAAAGGTGAAAGTTTGAATTCGTTGAGAACATTAACAAAGACTCGTAGTTTTAAGCTTGTTCAAAAAAGAAACCACATCAGCAGTTCTGTTTGAAGGTGCCCCACTGTGATACAAAATAAGACTCTTTTCCTGGAAAACCTGCATGTGACCAAGCTGCCACAGGTAATCCAACAATCACTCCCTTGGCACAACAAATTGGTATGGATTTCCCCCTTGAAATCTTTTCTCAGGAAAGGGAAGGAGCTTACTATAAATTAGCTGCAATAGTGAACCATTAACTATGAAATCTTGATTTAAACCCGATCAATTTATATAAAATATAAACTAATACAAATATATCGCATCTTAAATAGGACTTTATATATATTCAAATAGGACTACAACATCAACAATAAACGTTTTTGAAAAATTCCTTACTTTTCTTCCCTCTATATCCCTTCCTTCCCCTTTAAATATAAGCCGAATCTGAAAAAAAGCTATTTAGTTTCTCAAGAAGAAAGAACAATTTCAAAAGTAATTTGAAAAGAGTATCTTTATCAATGAAAACTATGAATTTGTAGATGCTTCGAGATGTACGAGTTTATCCAAAAAAGTATGGATCTGATTGGTTTAATTCACAGTGCTGTAAAATCCTGTTACTTTTCCTGTTGAAGTCAGATTTCTGAATTGCAATTGTTACTAATCTTCAACCCTGAAACAACAAGTGATTTACCAATCTGCATAGCTAGAAAGATATAGGAATAAACCTCGAAACAAATAAATACATCATAATACAGAAACAAGAGGACCAAGAAGCAGAACAATTGGAAGACTGAGAAAATTTCAAGAACAATGCAAATGAAGAAACTAGGAAACTGAAAAGTGATTGTGTACACATAAAATTATTTTCCATGATACAATGATTAGCATAAAGCCTATAATGAATGACAACACATGTGACAATCTCCTATAAAGATGACCTCTAAAAATTGCAGCGCAAACTAAAGAACTTACATCATACAAACAAGTATCACGATTATGAGATTTTAGAAGAAACAGGTGATTATCACCAAGTTCAAATTTTCGTGGTCAATAATTAAAATAGACTTGGACCTCATGGCCCAATAATTAAAACTAGTTTTCAAAATACGAAAAAAATGACACTTTTCTTAATATATGCTACGAAAATTAGTTTCTAAAAATATAGTTTCACAATTTTTTTTTTAAAAAATAATGAAGCGGGGGACTGCAGAGAAAAAAAAAAATAAAGAAGTGTAAGTAAAATTCTCCCATCTATTGGTCATCGTGGCCCATATTAGCAAACGCAGAAAGCCCAACAAAGTGCCACTCTTTTCTTTCATAGTCTTTCCATTATAATAAACAAGGAATGTGTTGTGTTACTTTTTTTTTTCTCTATTTTTTCAGATGGATAAATTATTAAACTTCCTTAGCAGGCATTACACAGTTAGGTGAATTGAGTAAAAAGAAATAAGTAGCCAACTAACATACACAATCATACCCACTGTACCTATAACATTTCTGATTATAGATAAGCTTTTTTTATATAACTTGTAGAAGATAAAAATGAAAAAAATAATAATTTTTCTCATAACATAAAACTTGTTTATGTATAAATAAAAATTTAACTTAAAAGAAAACTAATATACAAGAAGCTGGACAGATTTTTTTTACATAAACTAATCTTAGTTTATAAAGAACTTATTTCATTTTTTGTCTTATTTTTCTCTTACAAATACTTGTAAGAAAGTTCATAAAAAAAAATATCTCAGTAAGTTTAGAATAAGGTAATGTAGACATGTAAGGTTGGGGTAAAAGATAGATACATATAAATTATTTGCATTGTATTTTCACCACTAATTACTCACTCTCATATAACATTTCTGAAAAAGGTGACGGGTAAAAAGTTAGGAAAAGAAGAAACAGAAAAGAATGATGAAGGTTGAAGAAAGAAAAAAGCCAGTAAGAATTGCAGATAATGTTCCAGAATCTAATTTTACAACCAAAAAGAGAACAACGTCAAACAGGTAGAGTCTTTTGTTTTTTTTGTTTTTTCCCTTCGAGGCTATGGACATCTGGACTCTCCTAGATTTTGTTTATATTTGAATTTGTTTATTAGTCTAGAATGTCATGATATTTATAATAATAACATCTTATTTCTATCATTTTTTTTTTCAAGTAATACACTTTCAAAATAAAATTACTCAACTAGACTCAGTGGGATTATTTCCTAAACTAACATGAATCACTCTTCAGAGTTAGAATTCGATTCTTAGGAAATCAAACTCCCATCTATAACATACTTTTCTCATAGCTGAAACTCCATTAGAACTCGATCTCGAGAACTTGATTTTCAAGAGAGTTTTAAATTATTTTAGAGTTTAAGGGAGAAGAAAATTGAAAAAAAATAAGAAAAAAGTAAAATAAAATTAATTTTAGGTAAAGAAAGTATTGAAGTAATTAATTAAAAATGAGGAGAATAAATTAGAGGGAATGAAATAAGAAATTATGTAGGGGGAAATTTGGTTTTGTAATGTTGGTTGGAATTAAATTTGCGATTATTTGTTGGTTGAAAATAAAATGGGATTAATAATAAAAATAATTATAAATTTGGAATGTTGCATTAAAAAAATGAATAGTGGATTAAATAAAATTAAAATTATTATTCGTGGTGTTAAATATGAGAAATAAAAGTTTATTAATTTAATTATTTTTTTGTTATGTATATGATGACAAATAATTGTGTGATATTAATAAAATGATTTTTTTAATATGTTTAATAATACATTAAAAAAATTAAGAATACTTGAAATAATTATTAAAAAATATAATTGATGTTACAAATTTAGTGATAACAATTAAAAATCATTAATAATGATTGTAGGGTTAAAATTATAATTTTAAGATGTGTAGTTAAAAATAAAATTTGTAATTGAATTACACTGTTTTAATAGACATAGTTTTATATATTGACTAAAATTTCTTTATTCAAGTATAGTTTATATTTAAAACTATGTTTATATTAAAAAAAATTCTATTCCGATTACGAATTTTATTATTAAGTTAAACCACTATATTCATTTTTTAATGCACCACTCCAAATTATTAGATTATTAAACCACTATATCATAACAAAAATTATTAAATTAGTTAAGTTTTGTTTCTAATTTTTTGCACCAAGCAATAATAATTTTAATTGGATTTAAATCACTATATTATTTTTTGATGCAACACTTATAATTATTTTTTATTTTCAGCCAACTATAATCACAAATTTGATTCCAAACAATATTATAAGACAAAATTATATCCCCTTACATAAGTACCACGAGCCTATCACTGTGGAGAAGCTCGGACCAACAATGTATGTTGCTACTAAAATAGATGTATTATTATATTCATAAGGTTAGTGTTCAACAAAAGCTAGATCCTATATATTAGTATTTAAAATATTTTTCTATTAATTTCTCTCATTCAAATCATAACTTTTTGAAGCAACTTTACTTATATAAAACATCGTACTTGCATAAGCATTGTTTACGTTATTTAAGATTCGTTTAAAACCTTGTTGTAAACACTTTTAAAAGTGAATAATAACAATAAAAACATGAAATCGAACTCTTTTTTATAAACTAATGTTTGTTTATACAGAAATTAAATTATAAAAGTTATTTTATATTGTTTTATCTAAAATTTAATTTGTAATTTACATGTAAGTTAATTTTGACTTAATTTATAATAAAATTAATTTATCTTTATTTCTTATTTTTCTCATATGGAGTGCTTGTAAAAAAAAATAAAAATCTCCAAACATATTAAACGTATCCTTACTCTAATAATAAATTGTCAAGCAAACTAGTTCAACTTTAAACAACTTTTGTATAAAAAGACATAGAAGATTGTCTTATTGTCACACGGATATTTTTAGAATATTCTACATAGAATTGCTATTTTAAATTTTATTTTGTTTCAATTTTTTAATATTAAATTAAATAAAGATAGATTAGATATCAAGATTAATTAAAATTAATGCCAACAAAGATATTTAAGTTAGCATGGTTAAAAAAATTAGCCTTGAATACTTATCCGTAATTCTAGTTTTTAATTTGAAAACATAAAAGAGAACTAGTTAGTTTATTAAGTGGATCATGGCCTATAGGAGTATAACAACTATGATTTTAGAACTCCAATTATATATATATATATATATATATATATATATATATATATATATATATATATATATATATATATATATATATATATATATATTATCGTATTACGTTTTATTTGTTTAAGTCTAGATTACATCACTTATTATACCAGGTTTGACCTATTATATCCAAGACGACAATTTAAGAAAATTTTGTATCTACGAGAGGCCTATCCTCGTCTTAGATGTAATGAATATAGTTGTTCTTTTTCAGAAGCACCATCACAAGTTAGATGGAAATTAGGTTACATAGAGATTTATTTGATGGGGAATGACTAGGATGTTAGGAAAAAAAAATTCAGAAATAGCATTGTGTTTAGAGGTAAATTATCCAATGCAAAGAAATGACAACATCCAGAATATTTTATACTGATGAGTGTGCGGACAGGACTGAAGAATTTTGATTCATCACTTTGGATATTCCTTCATACAATAATGTACAAATTCTTTGTATCTGTTTAATGGAATAATAACTTCATGTGGTGGGATGTGCAACTCTACAATATATTTCTGGTGATGACTTCATGTTCAATTTTAAATATTGATTAGGGATGGTGATTGCTGAAAATTGAAGACCCATTATCTATGATTAAATGATAAGATGGACAGTAAACAATTATGTTGTGGTATTAAATGAGTGGTTATCAATTAGTAGTGCCATAATATATGAACTATACTCAACAAACAATTTTTATTTTATAAAGGAAGTATATTAGCAATTGCCTATTTACGTAAATTCTTAATATATATACTGAGCTGCTGCAACACAATTGTGAATGAAAAATTGTAGCACTATTCTTTTTGACTTTGGAGTTGATGAAAAGAAGTCTTATGGTGTGTTTGGAAGTTTTATTCTGATTTGTAATCAAGTAGTTGTATATGGAAGTGCAGGGATGAGAGGTGATAGTGTGATAGAGATGTTATCTAGTTTTCCATTATGTGGTCAACGCAGATCCTCACGCACAGTTTTTGATCCTCATGTGCAAAATATGTGTCCCTTTTTGTGTCAGATTGGTATGACACCACTCACAAACGTTTTCATATTACTTTTCAAATAAGATCATAATAGTGCTTAAGAAGTAGTACTAAAGTTTCTTCATTTTATATCTGTCTATGGCACCGCACTATATCCTTTTTTTCCTTAGGGTTACTCATATACCATGTTTTGGAAAAATCATTTCTAGTTAATATTTGGCTACTATATACACACAAACACACACACGTGTGTTTAAAATTTTCTTAGTCTCTGTGCTTCCAAGCCACATTACGTTCCTTCTCATCTATTAGGCATCTGACACTTTTTGGGATCGAAAACGAACGCTTAGGCATTAAACAAAATAAAAGCACTTCATTTAGCTGCATAAGCTACCAATATTAGCTAAACACTTTTTCCAAAATTTAAATTCTAAAAGGAACATCAAACTTAGTTCGGCCATCTGTTCTTTTATATTCATCAAAATGAATATAAGTTAAGTGATGAAAAAAATGGGACAGAAAAAGTCCATGACGGAGAAAGAGAGTGTGTGTATATAACATTACAAAACTTGTTTTAACACTTTTATCATTCTCCATAAGCCCTTTTAGAAAAATAAATAACAAGAAAAAAGGAAATAAATTTAACATCTTATTAAGTTAAATTAACTAATACACAAAATAAAAATTAAAAATAAAAGAACATATATGAAAGATTTATTCAGATCAGTTCGTATATATAAAAAATTAGTTTATAAAAAAATTAATTTTCATTTTTCTAAAAAAATGTTTATAAAGAACTCCACACAAACAATAATCCATGTAAATATTATTTATATTACTATACGTAAGCATCTATATATGTCATATAATAGTCAGCAGCATGAGGCCAAAGTTAATTAATGAAAATATAAGATTAATTAAAAAACGAATAAAAATTAGAAATTTTAAAAATTGTGGATAAATAAGTAAAATAAGTAATAGTAGCTACATTTACAAAAATCTTAAAAGTAAAATAACAAAATGCTATATAGTTAATTATAGATGAAAGTAAAAGAAGAAAATACTATATAGTTAAGCCTTTTTTGGGGAGTCAACCTACACTCCTAGGTTACTCTTTGCAAAGTGTTTGAATAAATCTAAATTATTATATTAACAAATCTCAATGATAAAAACTTGGATATTGGAGAGTAACACATTCATACACGTACACTACTAATTCAATGTTTGGTTTTCCGTGCTTTAAATATAATTTGGGAATATCAAATTTATTGTCTTCGGAAGCCGTTTTATTATTAACGTTTCCCCCTAAACAGAGTATATGTTTTGAACATAGTTTATTTTGGAAACAAGAGGCGTGTCCCTTTCGAATTTTAGTTTTTCTGTAAGAGTTTTTTAATGAATAAAAATTAGCAATTTACTACTCATTTAGCCACTTCAGACGAAAAATAAATAAAATTCAAACATAACCTAACTCATTGTTGAATAAAATTAAATTCTCAAACATACTTTTTGACTCAAACTTAACTTTACCAATTTTAAAACAACCATGCAATGACACAACAAAATTTTTGAGTAGTAGAACTAATGACCCTGTCATGTTTTCAAATGGAAAAAGGATAAATGGGTTGTCATGTTTTCTATAAACGGATACCTAGCGTAGCTTTAACACCTTTATTTTAAGTAATTAAAAAACCAAACAAAAAAAAATGATAAAAAATCACACAACGTAGGTCCTGTGTGAGAAGTTTGATAAAAATGAGTAATTTGTGTATTATTACTACTTCAAATATTCTCATCTTAAAAATCATATATATATATATATATATATATATATATATATATATATATATATATATATATATAT
>Ga0209700_103837_pt1 | contig 28113 bp, 13 predicted proteins | sample SiratroredBW_FD_187528 | JGI IMG/M metagenome (GOLD analysis project Ga0209700, IMG submission 187528) | Root nodule microbial communities of legume samples collected from California, USA - Siratro red BW (SPAdes) (version 2) | ecosystem: Host-associated > Plants > Roots > Nodule | place: USA... | reverse complement strand
AAAAAAAAAAAAAAAAAAAAATTGGTAATTTTGTTTTTGATGCTTCTGTACCTGAAGGTATGGATGCCATATCCATTTACACTGATAGAGGAAGTCCTAGTTATTATTAATAAATTTTAGTGCTTTAAACATTTTATGCAATGAGGCAAATACTTTTGCAGTACTATAGTTTTAGCAGTGACATTCAAGAGTCATCAAATACAAAGGTAAGTTCCATTTGCTGCTAACTTTCTAAGGTTCAAATTCTGGATCCAAAAAATGTTTTCAAGGTTGAACACTACTGCTTAACAATTTGATACTTTGGAGAATGATTCCATACATAAACACTTAAACAATATGAGAATAGATAATATAGGATTTTTAGCATGTAACAGTAGCTTAAATTTAATATAATTCATTTAAGAATTAAATTGATTGTACATGTAAAAGTTAAAGTGACATACTCAGCCATTCTACCAATGTCAATTAATATATTAAAAAGAAATTAAGATCAAATAGTATGTTAGGTGTTAGTTTATATTTTTTTCATTTTCTCCTCATGGTTAATAATAAAACAATTTATTTATTGTTGAAATTATATAAATGATATATTTTTAATGGTTTAATTATTTAAAGTGTAGAAATTATAATTTATACAATTCTATATAATATAACATAATATAATTTTATATAATACTACATAATTTACAAATTTATTGTTTAAATCATAAAGAAATTATAGATGTATACAATTTATAATATATATAATTTATATTTTTGTGATTAATTTATTAAATAATTTTATTGTTTAAATTGTAGAAATTTATAATTTTATATAACAACAATTTCCTAAAACATAAATTAAAATGAACTACCAATCTTAACCATTTATTTTATTTTACATTAACTAATTAGATTAATGGATCATAGGAACACATTAATTATTTCTCATATATATATATATATATATATATATATATATATATATATATATATATATATATATGGGGATTATCTCTTTTCTCGTTATCAATATATAATAATCATAATAATAATAATAATAATAATAAATATTTTAACTGATGTACACTTTTTTGAAATTTTCTTAAATTTATTTTTTTCACATAAAAAAATTATTATTTACATTATTACATACAATATCTCAATACCACTACTTTGAATCTTTATCCAAACAAATTATTTTTTACATTATCTTTTTTACCAAAAAAAATTAAAGTAAACTCAATAATGTATTATCTCCCAACACTATATAGATGCTAAGGAAAAAGTTTACACAAAATAATAAATAAAATAAAAAATTTAACATTAAGTTATAGCTTGTTTAAATAATCTATATAATGAACATTTGCTCATTTTGTGTTTATATTTCACATTCATGTTTACATCTAATTATATTTTAAAATTATAATGTTTTAAATACCGTTCTTATCTTACAAATGAGCAATAGAATGCACACTTTCAACCATTTTATTTAACTTCTCCTTTTTGTAATTGATCTAAGCCAATCAATATAATAAGGATTGAATTAACCTAAAGTGGTTTTTGGTATAATTCAAAACTCCAAAGTCAATTTTTATATCAACATAAAGGAGTTGTTTGTGATCTTACAATTAAAAAAATAAAAATTCACATTTAAAAATAATAATTCAATATCTCTAACTCTTCTACAATTAATTCCACCATTTGTTAATAAAATAGCAAAATAAAAATTCACATTTAAAAATAATAATTCAATATCTCTAACTCTTCTACAATTAATTCCACCATTTGTTAATAAAATAGCAAATCTTTAATGTTTTCACAAATTGGGATAAACATATTAAGGCATTAATTAATTCTTCAAATTAATTCTTGAAGATTATGTACAAAGATTAAATAACTTGTATAAGTCCTAATCTCATATTCTTGAAAATAAGCAAACCTGAAGAACAAAATACAAATTAAATTAAGCAAACAACCATTTCTTCATATCAAACTCAAACTTCGAAGTCATAGATAACCCTTTTATAACCTCATCCCAAATAATCATAATAAATTATTATAACTAATCAATACAAAATAAAATCTAATACAGGGAACATTAAGTAACCTTTCTTAAAAGTATAATTGTCCCTTCCAAAAAGTGGCTTAACACTGAGTAAGCCCTTCCAAAAAAAAATTGAAAACATTTCAAACTCTAATGCAGGACACACTAAGTAAAAGGCGAAAGAATAATTCGCTATGTGCTCATCACACGGCTCCATGGTTTAACCTCTGTAAAACTCACTTCTTTTATATTATAATAGTTCATTTCTGCTTAACAGACTCATCGATGTGGGCTAATAAGAAACACATACACAGAAACACTGAACTCCCTTTATGTTCTGTCACTTCTATCTCATATTTAGTGTCTTATTCTGAAGAACTCAAAGTCCTTTCTTACTCAATCTCGCACTGCTTCAGCAGTTGCAGTCAATCTGGTTCCAATTTTAAGTCCCTTAGGGTTATATCCATTGGATGCATGGATACAGTTTTGTTTTTGATGCTTCCATACATGAGGTATGAATGTCATATCCCTTTTCACAGATGGAAGAAGTCCTGATTATTATTATTATTATATTAAAAAAATTCAGTGCTTTGAACATTTCATGCAATGAGGTAAATACTTCTGCAGTATTATAGTTTTAGCAGTGACATTCAAGAACAGTCAAGTACAAAGGTAAGTTCCATTTGCTGCTAATTTTCTTTCAAAGGTTCAAACTCTGAGATAAACACAAACTGTTTAACAATTTGATACTTTGGGAATAATTTGGCATATAATAAGGGACTTTTAAGCACATAACAGTTTAAATTTAACAATTGATAATAAAAATTAAATGGATTGTCTATATCAAAGCTACTGACTAAAATGACTCATATTCAATCATTATATAATATCAATCAATATATTATATATAAAAAACTTTTGAGATAAAATAATATGTTAGGTGATAATTTATACTAAATTTAATTTTCTTTCAAAATTTTAAGAATTTTTCTCTTTCTTTTTATTATGACTAATAATAAAATAACTTACTTATTATTTAAATTATATAAATAATATAATTTTATATAATATTACATAATTTACAATTTTATTGTTTAAAATTATAGAAATTTATAATTATATATAATTTTCTATTTTTAATCAACTTACAAAATAATATATTTTAAATAATTTTACTGTTCAAGCTATAAAAAATATAATTTTATGTAATAACAATTTTATATGATATATATATATATATATATATATATATATATATATAATTTTCTAATCAATTCATTAAATAATATATTTTAAATAATTTAATTGATTAATTTATAGAAATTTATAATTTTATATGGTATAAATATACTTATCTTCTTAGTGTAAGAACAAACATAAAAAAAAAAAAAAAAATTAATTTAATGAGATGTGAAACTGGTAGTGACAAACCATTTAAGTTAACTTACCAATTACATAACTTCATAAGTCTGTTATTTTTTTGTTTATCTCAAGGGACATAAAGGTGTTCTTAATCTTCCTTCCATTAGTAGTGTGATTTTGATTGGTATTTAATTGTTTTTGGTATATGGAAGGATCATGACTTCTATAATATTGAATCTTTCTTTATATAATGGACATTGAGATATGATTTAGTTAATAATGTTAATGTTAGTGATTAACATAAGATATGAAGAATTGAAGTAAGGGTTACCTAGATTTATTTCCATAACATATGAGAAATAAAGTAAGAGTTGTCCCATTATGGATATTTGTTACCATTAAGGACTACACCAACAATAATTTTTGAAACCTATGAATTTTTGTTTTAAAATAATTATGAAGATCAAAGATTGATTCAAAATTTTTTATATGATATATGGTGAGAGATTATGTTGTGATGAATACGCAATTGCTGCTTTTGTCAAGAAATATAAGAAAAATGAAGTACGATAAGTTTATTAATATTCATGTAAGTTATTTTGATGCACATATCAAATACTTTTTTCTAGGAGAAATAGAAAAAATATTTTGGTTAGAGTTTTGAAACATTATTACCCATATCATTTTTCTCAATTGGTTTTCAATCAAGATCACTGAAAAAAAAAAGAGTTGAATTATTGCAGAGAAAAGTTGAGTTTTGATTTTTCTCATTTATCACAAATGTAAGGGTCAGATTTATATCAATGTAGAATTATTTTCCATTTATTGCATTTTAAAGTTTTTATAAGTTGTCATCTTACTCATTATAATTTAATATTTTTTACTGTACATGTCAGGAGTATCAAATTATTAATATCATGATTTTTTTTTTGGTAATTTTAAGGACTTAAAATTGTATTTTATATAGATGATTACTATTCTAGAAACATAATCATCTGAAGTAACATAAATCCAAACAAAATAAAGGAAGGATTGTGATGCTTATAAGGGTAAATGCAAATTGTTCATTGCTTCAACTGATCACTTTACTTAAAACAGATAAGGCAATAAAAAGAAAAATGTTTGAAGTAAAAAAGAAAATTAAAAGACAAGCACAGATCTTCTGGCTTTGGTAGGATACTGAGAGCACAAGAATTGTGAAATGGCCCTATTGTCTGGTCCAAATCCATTGCAAGAAAAAACTGAAAAATGCCCTCGTTGATACCTTCGATATCTCACTATCAAATCATGGTCAATGCTGCAGAAGTAACAGAATGTCAAAATCAGGAACCTTAAACAGTGACTAAAGTAAATGTATAGCACAAATCTGAAACAACCACGTGAATAATTATTTGAAAAAGCCTGACAAAAATGTCTCAAATCGCTTATTTTCTACATTACTATAACATATAATAATGGCTTTGCACACATTCAACAAGAAGATCATGTAAATTAGACAACTTATTATGCACACACCTCAGGCTCGGTAGGTTTGGCTTCTTCAGCTTTTACGTTGTCCTCACCTGCATGATAGCATTAGCTTCTTTAGTAGTTCCAAGTATTTTAGTATAAACCAAATAAAAGGAAACACAATCATGCTGTTAACAACACTCCTTTGAAGACAACACTCCTGAAACAATGACTTATGACCTTCATGATAATCTCTCCGAGAGCATGCAGTTTTATTTTTCTTTCTGTTCATCCTAATTTGATTTTTTTCACAAAGTTTGAGAGGGGGACAGAGTGAGTGGAGGATACTGTTGCAATGATGTTGTACAAGTGCACTTCAACCACTTTTGTCTCTTAAGAGATCATCATTATTGAGCAACATATGGTACAATATTTGTTGCTTTCCCTTGGCAAAAGTCAAATGCATCTTATATATCAAGTTTCAATCATTTCCATACCTCCATCCTCTGGCAAATCAGAGGTCCAGAGTGTCAGGTTGTCTCTCAACAGCTGCATGATCAAAGTGCTGTCCTTGTATGACTCTTCACTCAGGGTGTCCAATTCCGCAATTGCCTCATCAAAAGCTTGTTTAGCCAAATGGCAGGCCCTGTAAGTTGCAGTAATGGCATTCAGACAAGACGCAGCAACAAATGCAATTCAAAGGATCCATACAGAATGAGAGAACCAATAAATTTACCTTTCAGGAGAGTTCATTATCTCATAATAAAAGACAGAGAAATTGAGTGCAAGTCCAAGACGAATTGGATGTGTTGATGGAAGATCTGTGTTTGCTGTGGCTGAAGCAGCCTAATAATTAAAACATTTGTGAAAATCAAATGAAAGTATAATATATAATATAAATAATTTATGAATTAGTTCAGTCCTGAAATACAAGACATAAAAGATTACCTCATATCCTTTCAGTGACTGCTCAGCTGCATCTTTCCTTTCTTGGTCAGTCTTGAACTCAGCAAGATACCGAAAATAATCACCTTTCCTGGACCAAAAGAAGAATAAGGGAATCAGGAATATCAAAGAAAAATGTGGTAACAATAATAGATGCTGTACAGCAGAATGCAAACAAATAAATCCAATGACTCGTTCATAGCAGTGGAGTCCCTACAGAACCAATAATGACTCAAGCTAAGGGTGCTCTACCAATTGTGTGCACAAACAGCACATCAGGGACAAAAAATAGGTCATCAAATCATCATTCATACAGATTCTACGCTTCCCAGACTAGTCCTGGTGTCTTCTTTTAGCCTTTAATCAGAAAAGACAATTATAACTAACTACTCAAGGGAAGAAAATGCTCATAAGAATATGGAGATAAAGATAATGACTAGAACTGGGAAAGGAATTGAATTAATCAAGAGCATAGCAAGGAAGTGTAGCACCATAACTCACATCTTATAGTAGAAAACACTAGCTTCTGCTGATCCAGAAGAAGGAATCAGGTGCTTGTCTATGATAGTCAGAATGTCACCACAAATTTTAGAGAGTTCCTCCTCAACTTTTTGGCGGTAACCCTTGATCAGTTTGACATTGTGCTCATTACCCTTAGCCTCTTCCTTCTGCTCAATTGAGGACATGATGCGCCAGGAGGCCCTCCGTGCACCAATGACGTTTTTGTACCCCACTGAGAGGAGGTTCCTTTCCTCCACAGTTAGATCAAGATCAAGTTTTGCTACTTTCTTCATACACTCAACCATTTCTGCATTGTAAGTATTAAGCTTCAGAAGGATATTATTACAAAAACTAGAACAATGATCAAAATAGTATATCTATGTGTATTTAGAAATTCAAAGTACAGATTACTGGCATGCACTATGCTCTATGCAACAGCAATTACGCTCACATAATGTAGATTCTGAGCATAAATCATTGTCTACCCGGTTTCAGAATAAGACAAAAATTAACTAAATAAAATTGAAAACAGATTAATCTTCACCTAATCAGGCAAGAAGATGACACTCTAAAGGTAAAAGAAACAAACTGATCCGGGTTTGCCTCTTGTCATCAAAAGGGTAGAGCAATGCAAATAGAGTTATTCAAGTACAAATAGAAAAGGACAGCATTCTATTCTGAGTTGAAAGGTCTTCCCTCATTGGCCCCATCACAACACTTTGGTAACCCCTTACATTCTGAAAATTAGGGCCCATTTGATTCCCTTCCCACCTTTTGATTCTAAAATCCATTTTCTAGAATAATTTCACACACCAATCAATTATTCATCCAAATTTTTATTACTTTATGCAAACTATTTTCAAAATAAGTGTTTTATAAAACAAAAGCGATTTTGAGAGAAGTTAACTCTAGTTTTTATTTTGCATGCTTGTATTCAACCTCTCCTTCAATTCTACACTCTTTCTTTTGTCTTAGACCACCCTCCACCAACTATCTGAGTAACCTAATTCAGATGCATTTCGAAAACCAAAAACAATTTCTGAAAATAAAAATCAAACACGACCTAGTCTTTCCGCCTCTTACTTTTTGTCCTATCAAAACACCAAATTTAACCTATGAAAATCTATCACAATACTCAACATAAATCAACAAAAAGAGGGGGGTTTCACACAGGGAAAACGATCTAACCCAAAAACTGATCCATAAAATAACTGAAAACCCACATCTCAAAATCAAATCTTTCGACTCTCCATCCACATTACCCACCCAACAGAACCACGAAACCGCTCCAAAAAATAGATCCATACCAATGCCAGCATCAAATCACAAACCCCATCAAGGAACCATAAAAATGCAGCGAATCAAAATAATAAAAAAAGAAAAACAAAAACAAAATCTCAGATTAAAAGAAAAGGGCAAAAGACCTTCGTATCTCTCGGCCTGCTCGGCAAGTTTGGCCAAGTAAACCTGTGTGTCTCTCTCTTTCTCGGCAGCCATGGTGGTAGAGAGAGATCAGAAAACGAGGAGAAGGACAAACACAGAAAAGGGGCAAAGAAGAAGAAGATTAAGAAAAAGAAGAGGGAAATGTGGGGTGATGCAAGGAAGAAGAAAGAGGAAGATGGAGAAGTTATATAGTGGTTTTGGATGGAGCATGTTGTTGGGGTCAAAGGGAGACCGAAATCTCAACCGTTGGATCTCTTTGTTTGAAAGAGAAAGCGCGCAAATCGTGATTGACTCAGAGAGAGGGTGCTTCTCTGTGATTTTTGCTTATTATTTCTTCTACCACTACTATGCACTTTCACTTTTCACTTCTAATTTTTCATTTTTTTTTTTTTTTTTTTTTTTTGGATCAATTTCATATCATCACACTCTTTTTAATCTTTTCATGTAAAAATTCATGAATGTAATAAATTTATTTGTTGTAATAAAATAGTATCACAATTTTTATTTTCCATTTCTTACACCATGATTAACGAATTTCATTGTGTATAAATTAATTAAATTACTAAATGTTAATAATGACACATAAATAAAAGAATTCGTGTGATAAATTTGTTTATTTGACAGATGTTATTAGTTTTCTCTCATGTACTTTTTTACTAACAGTCTGTTTTTAGTATGAATTCTAGTTTTAGTCCATTTCATTTCTAAATCAGAAAAAAAAAAAATCATTAAATGAAATAGTGAGATCATCAAAATTATATAAATTTTAGAGAGTGTTGTTAACATTTTTTTAAGAAGTTATTTTTATAGGAAATATTAAATATAACAAAAGGGGAAACATAGATATTATATCTTTTACAATGTTAATTAATTAAAATTTACTTTAAAATTAAAAGTCACATGACTTTAATAGTGGATATTAAATAACATAAATTATTGTAATATTAGTATATAATCAATCTATTTTTTCTTACAAATTATAAGAACTGAGAAGTAGTATCTTTTCTTCTGAAGGAAAAATCAAATTAGACTTTGTTATTAGACTTTGTTTTATTTTGTGTGCTTAACTTCGCAATAATAACGTTTCAAGTTAAGACGCACTATACATAAAATTAAGAAAAAAGAAGTGGCTTTCATTTCTTTTACATGAACATTCTTTTTAAGCATGCGTGCTAAATCATAATGATTGTAGATTGCTACATAAAGATCAACACATGTTTTTTCTATTATAGTATGTTATATTAGCATTATTCTAGTGTTCAAATATTTTTGTTACTTTAAGAAGAGTTATTTTTTATTTTTTTATTTTTTTTAAATTTAAAATTATTCTTTCTTTATTATTTAATATTTGTTAATTGTTTTGGTGTTGAATGGGGATAAGTGAATGCATAGTATTTATTTCATATTTTTTTAATATCTTCTAATTATATGTAGTTATTTTGTTGCTGTCTTTGTGAAAAAGACTTTTAAAGAGTAATTTATTTTTATAAAGAAAATTGAAATGTTTTATAAAAAAAGTATTTAGTTTGCTAAAAATTTTAGAAATTGGTGGAAGTAATTTAATCACTTAAAATTAAATAATTTTAAATTTCACTTAAAAAATTAAATAATTTCAAATTTTATTAAAAAAAATAAGAATATGAAATGTTTCCTATTATATCAAATTTATATATTTTCTTTATATATTCTTTCTTTGATGTACCTTAATAAATATATTGTCAATTTAACTTTAATCAAGATATTATCGACTAAACTGAGATCAAAGCATGTTGGACTCAAAATTATCTTTCAACTAATGTTAACGGGTGTTTCTTTTTTACACACATAGTTAATGCACAACATTTTTTTTTCTTTTAAGAAGATGTCTCTAATTAATAATATCATATCCAAAATAATTTGTTTGTTTTAGTTAAAGTTTAGAATTTACAAAAGTTAAAATGCATAAAAAGGTGTGTTGTGCAAATGAAGAGACTACAATAAAGTTCTATGAATCACTTGCAAATTTTTCTTTATCAGTTTTTACTTGCTTAAACTAATATTATATTAAATTAACTTTTTTACTTGCTTAAACTACAAAATGTAGAATTTATATTAAATTATACACTAATATAATCAAATTAATTTTTTTTTTGGTGGAGTGTATGTTAGCAAATGGCTTGATCCGCTTTAAAAGAGTTCATATAATTTTTATTTTTCACACACTTAATTTTATTGTAATAATATATAAGGAAAAATGACATTACTTAAGAATTATTGTCTGCAAGGACACGGAGGGAATTAAAACTTTCTAGTTAAAAAATGTAACGAAATCTTTTAATAGAAACGTGACTACAACATAATCATGATAGGTATCCTCTGTTGTTTAAGTAACTCAAAATTTCTTTCACTAATTTTATTTTATACTTTAATTATGTGAGTAATTTTCCTTCTCTTTTTGGTATTTCCTTGTCAACATGTGAGATTTTATACTTGGAAATTTGTTCTTTCATGATGTCTATCATGCATAATTATAATGATAAAAAGTATCTTATTAGATTTCACTGAAGAAAGTTACTTAAAAAAAATTGTATTTAATGACCCCAAAAGTGATGTTATTTAGGTTATTTTAATTGTTATTTATATTATTTTAATCATTTAAATTAGTGACTAATCAAATTAATCTCTAAAAGTCTATAGTCATTGATTTAATTATAAATCCATTTTAGAGTTGGTAAAATATTAGAGTTAGGATGTGATGAATGTTTGTCAAAAAAAAATTGTTATTTTTGGTTATATTTTTAAAAAATTTTAATATTTAAAATATTAGTAACATTAAAAAGTATAAATTTTAATTGTAGCTTGTTTGGCAGAACTATTATTGTTTTTAATGGGATGTGAGCCAAAACCATTCCAGTTGGATTTGAGGAAGTTTTGAGAAAATCAAATTAATTGTTACGTTGGTCTTTTGAGGAGGGAAGGTTGTTAAGCTGGTTGAATATTAAGTAAAAATTTACCAATAAAAAAAACTTAAGTTAGTAAGAATTGGAGAGGTTTGTAAAGTATTAATACCAATAATAAAAGAGAAGATTAAATGGGTATTTTCTATGAGATTAAGTGCATTGAGCCTAGGCTTTAGTATCCAGATATGGTTAAGATGAATAAGTTATCAAGCCTTTTTTATTTGATCAGTCATAACCAAGTTTGTTATTTGAAAGTGGATAGTTTATCTTCTAATATTTTAGAATTGAGTTGTACATAAGCTTCCAAAACTCGAAATCTATAAGAAGAAGATGCAAATATGGATGAACAAGCTTTATTTATGAAGCTCAATTTAAGTAATTATTTTATTGGTTGCATTGTGAAATCTTATAGGTGGAAGTTGTGTTACTTTGTCAAGGGTTAAAGTTTTTTCTAATATGAGGTCTACTATGTCATATGACAAGTGTCACTCAAGGTTGTTTCCCATACGCATTTATGAAGGGTTTTATTCAACTATACCCCTTCTTCAAAGTTTCACCTTCTTTTTGCTTTCTAGTCTGTGCGGTTTTTATTTTTGTTCACATCATCTTTAATGGTTTCCTTCTTCGTTTTGTAATTTTTCCAACGAAAATAGTCCTTTTGTTAGAAGATGTTAGAAAAGAGATTACTTTCATAGGAAATAAATTATCTTTAAGTTGTACTTGTTTCGTCATGATCACAACAAAAACGAACCAAAAAAACTTTTAAAAATAAAAGAGTTGTCATTATAATTTATTATGGAAAATTAAAAAAAACTAAAACAAACTAAAAAAAAAATCTCAAAATTAAATTTGGATCCTGAAATCGGTTGTGTGTATATAAAAAGTGCTATACCCTACAACATCCTAAAACTTTTAATTAAACGTTTAACGTAAATTTAATTTTTAAAATGTTTATTTTTCAACCAAAATAAACAAAAATACACTTAAAGACAAAAGATAATTTGTTTGAATTTTCTATTTGAATTCGACAATGATATGTCTTATTTTTATGTATTTTCATTCATAATAAAAAATCAAAATTTACTAATCCTTTCTAAAAATATTTTAACATTTTTTTATAAATTTTTTTACAATTTACTCTAATAAGAGTAAAAAATTAAAATGAACGATTATGCTTAATACTATAGATCATATAATAAATTATATATCATATAATGAAAGAAGATTGTGTAAAATAACAATGTATATTGTTACATGAATCTTGTTTAAAAGATGGTGTAAAATTTACATGGATAATCATACATATCCTCAAACAATTATATCCACTATATAATTGTATTTTAATTTTATTAAAACGGATAACACGTACAGCTATATAAATGTTTAAGAATTATTTAAAATAATTTACTTAAAGACAAACACTAAATATAAACGACTCTTTAATATAACAATAATCTGGACTATGTAATTATATTAGAAAACCGTTGCTAAAAATTTAATATGTAGAACCATACTCCTTAATAACTTATAGAAGTACATTAGCATATAACCCAGAAGCTATTAAAACGAAATCACAAGTAATGGGAGTAACGGGACCCTAAGAAAGAGCCCAAGTTTAAAAACAATACACCACACTTTAATAATATTTGCAAAATGCCACCCAAATTCAAGTGATAAAATAAACATAGTGTCCTTACCTATTCTAAAACTGGCCCTGTAAATGAGGGGAGAGAATATCAGAAAAATTAAAACATCATGTCAATAGATGGTAGCCCCACTTGCATATTTAAATGATCAAGATTTGTTTATACTATAAAATATTTCAACTCCCATTTTATTACTAATAATTTAATTTATATTTTAATTAAATAACTTAATTTCATATATTATTATTATTTACCGTTGTTACAAGAATGTCAAATGAGAAGACTGATGTCAAAACATCTTTATCCTTATACCCACTTTCTTTCACACTCAATGCACCCACTGCCCTGGAAACTGTACTCACTTTTAAGTAAAGAAAGTTCATACTTTAATACCGCAACCAATGCTATATATTCACTTTATACCTAAATTAATTATTATATAAAAAAAACAGGTGTAGGTAGGTTTTTTTTTCGAAAGTAGTTTCCAGTTGAATAAAAAACAAAATCCTGTAGTAAGTTTTCATTACAAAAAGAAAGAACCCTACACATCAAAACGGAAAAAAGAGACGCTTTCTTCCTTACTCTTTATCGATCATAATATCTCAATTTAAGTTTAACTCAATTTTATAAAATGAGGTTAAAAGATAAATTTTATATTTATTTATAAATTATTGAAAGATTTTATTTTTAGTGGATATAAAATCTCCAACACACTCTAATCATATTAAGACTCCTTAATTCTAACGTGAAACTTGTATATAAAGATAATCTCATAATGGTCCGATAGAGAGTAACCCGATATGTCCAACGACCTTCTTAAAATAAGTTCTCATATCATCTTAGAAAGTAAGTTTAAGTTCTAATTCAACTTCACAAAACTGACTTATACTGTTAAGTTTGCACTCACTTATAAATTATTAAAATGTTTCATCTCTCGTAAGGTGAAATCTCTAACAAAACTTGCAATATATATAAACTAAATTACATTCACTACACTTGAAAATTGAACCCTTTTTAATGAAAAAAAAAAAAAAACACTGCAGCAAGCTGAATCCATGCAATAACACTAAACTAAATAAATATATTTTTTAAATACATAAATGTTGCAGCAAATTGAACATATTTAAAGACAAACTCCAACAAACGTTATCTATTCAAACATCGTAGGAGCAGAGGTGAACCTTGGCGTAGAGCATGATGAGTGTTTCGAGGTGGTGGCGATGTGGTTGGCATCAACGTAGAGATTGATGAGTGTTTTCAGGCTGGTGGTGGTGATGTGTTTGCCATATATATTGAAAACATGGGTCCATACATTTCACTCCTATGTAAATAATAATGATACCAAGTTCGGGTAGATAGCGTATAACACTCAAAACTTATCCTGTGTGGTTCTTCCTTCTGTAGTCCCTCTTTTCTTAGTATTCACTTTGATTCTATGTGTATCCTGTTTTTGTGTGAACTTTTATTCGAACTTTTCGAACCGGGTATATTTAGAATGTCAGAATTTGGAAGATGATAGATGTTTGGATGGTAGAAAGTCAATTTGGATTTTGTGAACTTGAATTTTGGGAGATGATCTTAATAATTTGGTTTTAGGTGATCAGATGGTAGGAAGTCGGTTTAGATTTTTTACGAAGTCGGCTTTTAGGAATTGACCTTAAAAATTCGGTTTTGGGTGTTCAGATGGTAGAAAGTCGATTCAAATTTAAGAAAAGACATTAGCAATTCGGTTTTGAGTGTTTGGTTCAGATTTTTGAAAATGATTTTATGAGTTTAGATTTTGAAGACCAATTCTTATAGTTTGGGTATTTTTCTAACCCAAACAGTAGAATTTGAATACATAAAATATTTATCCATATGAACCAGTTGTAAGCTAATTTCTATGTAATTGTAATTTGTTTTAATAAATTTAAGTCAAATCAAAGGTGTAATCCTAAAATTAAAAACATAAGTAATAATAATAATAATAATAAAGACGGTAAAGATTAGATATCTATTCACATTTAATACTTAGATAAGATTAAATAAACTTGAGTCATTTCTCATCATTTCACCATGTCACTTCAATCTTTTCTTTTTTACTTTACCACTGCCACCATCACCATTAGAATCTAACTAAATTCCAAATCGATGAATGAAATGAAACCATAGTAATGATTACAACATATCCTATAAATAGGTGATTTTGGTTCACAACTCTGAACAAAGAAAATAGTGAGAAAGTAAGAAGAAGTCTTACGCGGTTTTTACAACCCTTGAGGTAAGGGAAAGGAGATATGTATATTGTTATTTATTTCTAATCTTTCAGTGAGATATCTCTAAGTCTCACAATTTTTCTAATTATTTAACATTCTTATTTATTTCTTTTAAAATTCATTACTAATCTTTATACTAATTTTAAATTTTGATTTCTTTGCATTCCTCTGATTCCCATTTTTAATTTTCACTTTATGAATGGACACATGATCATGTTGTGCCTTATTGAATACCTGTGACTAGGGGATTAAATCCTTGAGGATTAAATAGGTAAAAGTTGTATATTGTTTGGTTGAAGGATGATATTATGATTGCTCATTTATCCTTATTGTTATTCTTATGTTTTTCTTATAATTTTATTCATGATGGTCTATTAAAAAAAATGGATGTTCCTAAATTGTCTTGAATATTTATCATTTATCATTTCTTTATTGTTTTAAAATATATATATATATATATATATATATATATATATATATATATATATATATATATATATATCACTTTCCTGTTATTTCCTTTGTTCATCTTGATTCTTTAATTTAAGAAAGCAAGGGATGCCCCTAATTTTCATTGTTGACATCTCTACATATTTCTTCGCAACTGGACGGAGTATCAATGTAGTGGAAAACTCTATATCATTTAGAGGCTAATTTAAAACGTGTGTGTATATACATTGGATGGTCTAAGTAGTGGTTACTTTTTTTTCTTGTACTATAGTATAGGAAGTTTTTTATTAAAAGTTTAATGTATAATTAAGTAGGAAATATGTATAGTTTAACTTAGTACTATAGTAATGTATTATAAATATATTGTAAGATATAATTTGATGTAATATAAATTTTATGTTTATTGTAGGATGCATTGACACACTAATATTATGATTTACATTTCTAATTCTCATTAAAAGCATTATCCTAATAGTGGTAGACAATTCTAAGTCATATTCTTACACAAACAATTAAACTAATATATATAAGTTTAATTAATTTTAAATCTATAGAATATATTTACTGTTAAATCCAATTTTAAGTTTTCCGAAACCACTCTTAGAATGTAACATCTAATATTATGAAATTTGTAAATATAATGTTATTATTTTTATTACATTTCTTTTATAAATAAAATATAAATTTGTAGAAAAAAAAGTAAATTGGCAATTCGGCCATTCGGTCACTTGGCCTCTCAGCCACTCGACACTCGACTTTTTGGTTTCTTAAAATTTGGTCTCTTGGTCACTCGACACCCAGCCATCTCGGTCTCGACCAATCATCTCAACACCTTCGATAAAAGAAAAGATATATAATTATATAAGGTGCTCATAATTTATTATATATATATATATATATATATATATATATATATATATATAAAAATTAAGATTTCATTTCTTAATTATTGAACGTTTTCTCCGTTTATCATTTGAAGGTTATTATATATTTATTTATCTTCCGCTAAATCTTAAGCTAGGTATATAACCATTATTGGTTGAGGAAATAGAATCCTTTGTTTCACCTTATTAATTAATTTAAGACGTCACAATGCCTAAGCTAGACACTCAAGACGTGCTAACCTAGATGTAAACTTAAGAACAAGAGAGACATCATTTTGGCATAATTTCTCTACTAATTCCAAGTTAAATTTACAAGAGGCTAGTACACTTATTTATAGTGCTACGGTCAACCTGAAATAGAGCTAAAATTCAAATATTCAAATTCAAAATAAAACCCATATCTAGAAGAGCCAATGAGAGTGTGTCATGTGGCTAGTCACACTCTCCATGCTTTCTTCCATGTTCAAATCGTTTTCTCTCATGTGTTCCAACTTCATACCTTGGACGTTTTAGAGTTTGCATTGGGCTTTAGGAAGCCCAAATGCAACCCTAGATGGATTATACTATTTGTAAGCCTTAAATTTTAATCTTAATAAACCTTACAAACAATACAAACAATGAGGCTTATGATCACATGATTGTTACAAGCTGAATCTTTCGTTTGATTGTGAAACATCACATGATATTTACAAAAAACAAAGAAAATTTTAAAACATAATTCAACCCTCCCTTCTTATATATTTTTTTTAATTTTCATATTCTTTAATTTATTTTCTTAAGGAACATTCTCCAAGCTCTTCATTTGTTGAAAACACTTATTTTAGAGTCACATAATCCTCTTTCTTGAAAGAAGTTTGTCCTCGAGTTTGGTAACATTTCATGAAGAGTTTCTTCTATGTGTCAAGTCTTGAAGATCTTTTGTCTCTTTAAGGTTGAGACTTGTTTAAGTTAGCCTTCAAAATATTCATTGAAATATTTTATACTTGTATTTTTAATTTGAAGGAAAAATACAAGAAGACAAACATATTTTTTTAGATATTTTTTTTATTTTCTTTATTTATCTTTGTTACCTCTAACAGAGATATCATACTAACTACATGTATGAAAATAAAGAAATAAACGAAAAAGAACAAAAGATATGAGAGTGAAAATATATCTTTCTTCTCAATCTCTTGATGAAAGAAAATACTCTATATATGAAGTAAGTATATGACAGGATCATAACAAAATAGTTACTCTAACATAATTGCTAATAACCCTCACATAATAATTATTTATTATCCGTTAATATACTTTAACCAAAATCGCTAATGATTCTCACATAATAATAATTTATTATTTATTCCCCCCTCAAGATGGAGCATAGAGATCAATTAAACCCATTTTGGAGAACAAATGTAAGAACAACTTGGGTATGAGAGGTTTAGTATAGATGTTAGCAACCTTTGACTTAGTATTGATAGGGAGCAAACCAAGAACACCATCACAAACCTTTTCTCTAACCACATGACAATCAATTTCAATGTGTTTGCTACGCTCATGAAACACAAGATTGACAGCTAAATGTAAGGCAGACTTTTTGTCACAAAAAAGAACTACAGTGGCTTGAGAAACGATATGTAAGTCACGAAGCAAATAAGACAACCATTGAATTTCACAGGTTGTTGATGCCAAAGCACGATATTCAACATCAAAGGAGGATCGTGAAATTGTGTGTTGCTTCTTAGAAAAAATGCAGAAGCCAATAATGGAGCGACGAGTTTTAGGGCCTGATGCCCAATCTGAGTCACAAAAATCTTTCAGTTGTAAAGGATAATTGCTAAGAAAGAAGAACCCTAGGCTAGGATTAGCTTTGAGATAACAAAGAACCCCTGAGTGTTGCTTGGTAACGAGTCATTGTAGGAGCTGATAAGAATTATGAGAGATGATTGACAACAAAACAAATGTTGGGCCTACTGTTGGTAAGGTAGATGAGTTGTCCAATGAGCTATCGATACATGAAAATGTCTTCAAGAAGAGGACTCTCTTTGAAATTGAGCTTTATTTAAGGATCCATATGAGTGTTAGAAGGTTTGCATCCCAACAAGCCTGCAACATCTAGAAGCTCTAAAGTGTATTTCCTTTGGTTAAGGAAAATACCCTTTCTTGATCTAACAACTTCTAATCCAAAAAAAAAAAAATTCAGTTGACCAAGATCCTTAATTTTGAATCAGTGATCAAGTTGAGACTTGACCAAAGCAATCTCTTGAGCATCATTTTCTATCAAAATCATATCATCAACATAGACAAAGATGATTCTGGATGTACCAATAGCACGTTTAGTGAATAAAGAAAAACTAGACTATGATTGGGTATAACCCAAAGATATAAGAACTGTAGACAACTTTTCATACCACTGTCTACTAGCTTGTCTAAGACCATAAATAGATTTTCTCAGCTTGCAGACCTGACCAGGTTTTGGAGGAACTACACCTTTACGAACCTCCATATAGACTTCTTCATGAAGATCTCCATGCAAGAAAGCATTGTTGACAACAAGTTGTCCAAGGAGCCAATTTTTAGTGGTTGCAATGGCCAGTAAGAGCCTTACAGTAGAGATTTTAGCCACTGTAGAAAAAGTTTCTCTGAAATCAATGTCTTCTTGTTGTGTAAATCCCTTAGCTACTTGCCTAGCCTTGAACCTCTCAATTGAGCCATCAACCTTGTGTTTAGTCTTATACACTCATTTGCATCCCATTGTTTGTTTTTCAATCGGAAGGTCAGCAAACTCCCAGGTTCTAGTTTGAACTAAAGCATTAATCTCATCATCCATGGCTTTCCTCCACTTCTCATGCTTCATTGCCTGTGCATAAGTTTTGGGTTCTACAATGGAAGAGATACTAAATTCAAAATGCTTATGTTTTTTACAAAATTTTGAGTAATTAACAAAACTAGAAATAAGATATTTAACTAAAGAGGAATTTTTGCTCTCTATGCCCATAACTATGTTGCAATGAAAATCCTTGAGGTAAGTAGGAGGTTTGGTGCTTTTAGTGGATTTTCTTATAACAGGAGGTATAAGGTTATTAGGAGTTGTGATAATGGGAGAAGAAAAATTTTGTTGTGGGACAATATATGGTGTTTGTTGGTTTTGTAGTGGTGAGGAGGATCTAAGGAAAGAGAAACCAGTGTCTTGATAATTAGGAAAATGTGGCATACAAAACTTTCACTATCTATATGATTGATAATATGTTTAAAAGGAAAACTATTTTCATTGAAATAAACATTTATGGATAAATAAACCTCTCTGGTGTGTAAATCATAAAGAAGTGAACCCTTGATCCCTCGTCTGTGACCTAAGTAATCACACTGTCTAGCCTAAGGATCAAGTTTCGTCCTATTATGAGCCAAAGTTGATGCAAAAGCTTCACAACCAAAGACCTTAATAAAATTTAAATCAAGGGAAGAGCCATATAAAATATCATAAGTACTTTTGTTATGTAAAACCTTGCTAGGCAATTTATTAAACAGAAAAAACAACATGAGAGACTGCAAAGTTCCAAAACAATTTTGGTAAGTTACTTTGAAAAATAAGAGCCCTAGTAATATTTTAAATGTGTTGATATTTTCTCTTCACTTCATTTTGTTGTGGAGTCTCAACACAAGATATTTGATGTTCTATGCCTTTGAGAGAGTAAAACTAATGCAAATTAAATTCAGGTCCTTGATCATACCTAATGCATTTGACAGTAGTAGAAAATTGAGTTTCAACCAAAGTAATGAAAGATTTAATGCAACCTTGTACTTCTGATTTAGTTTTCAAAAGAAAAATCTAAGTATGCTTAGAAAAATCATCCATAATAGTCAAAAAATATCTATGTCCATCCACGGAAGTAATGGCTAATGGTCCCCAAATATCCATATGTAACAAATCAAAAATTTATTGCTTGAAGAAGTGCTTACAGGAAATGGAAGTCTTTTATGTTTAGCAAGTTGACATATTTGACAAAAATCATCATATGTTTTGCTAGAAATGTAATCAAACTTTGTTGACAATACAGATAGTTTGTCCTTAGACAAGTGACCTAGTCTAAAATGTTAATCATTCACCTTATTAACAGACACAAAATTTATTGAAATTGAATTTGGGGCAAAATGTTTTCCTAGTCCCTTAGGATTTTCAAGAATATAGAGTTCGTAGTGAATCTTAGCAAAACCAATCATCCTCATAGTGTGATTGTCCTGTATTTCACAGATTTGATCGGTAAACCTAATGGAACAATAAGATTTTATGGCTAGTTGAGATACTGGAATGAGATTGAAGTTAAATCCTGGTATGTATAGTACATTATGCATAATGAATGTAGTAGAAAATATGATAGTGCCTTTAATGTTTGGATAAACTGTAGTTTCATTAGGTAACTTGATAAAAACATAAGGAATAGTTCTATATACAACAAAATTCTCTAGATATGAACTAATATGATAAGTGGCACCTAAATCTAAGATCCAAAGGACAGATTTTGGTAGTGATCTTAGGTTGCAGATGATACCTGTGGATGTCTTGGAAATGTGATGATGTTCAGTGCTAGGGGTTACAACTAACTGAGATTGCTGAAGAAGAGTCAGGAGAGAGTTATATTGCTCTTTGGTCAAATTAAAGTTAGAAGACTGCTGAGATTCCTTTTGGTTTGTAGGTGTCTCACTCTCATTTACCTTTTTAATTGTAGTGACATTGTTAAGAAATAATTTTCTCCTTTTGTAGTATGGTGGAAAACTATATAAGCGATGACATTCATCAATTGTGTGACCTCTTCTACCATAATGTGTGCCTTTCTTACTATTATAATGCTTGTCATCCTTGATCCATCTCTTGGCTTGAGAATTCTGAGAATTTATATTGAATAAACCATAATATACAGTAGAAGAACCATTCAAAATATTTATCAGTGGATTATTGAACGAAGAAGTAGTCATATTTGCTACTGAAAATAATAGAACTTCTAAAGCCATTACAGATAATGAATTCTTGCAAATGGAACAAAATCAAAGTTGGCACAGTGGAGCTCTCTCGGTTAGAGACCTCTGATACCATAACAAAGATATCATATTAACCACATGTTATGAAAATAAAGAAATAAACAGAAATTAACGAAGAAGAACAAAGATATAAGAGTGAAAATATATATTTCTTCTCATTCTCTTGATGAAAGAGAATACTCTATATATGAAGTACATGACTGGATCATAACAGAATAGTTCCTCTAACATAATTGTTAATAATCCTCACATAATAATTATTTATTATCCTTTAATATACTCTAACCAAAATCGTTAATGATTCTCATATGATAGTTATTTATCATTTATTAACCTCTTTTCGATTTATGTAGAGCCAAACTTTATTTTTGTTTATTTTTATAAGGAGATCTTGTCTGTGGGCTTTTTTTTTTCTTAGTGTTCATGAACCCTCTAAGAGTTATTAAACAGAGTATTTCTTTTCTTCATATGGAAGGTAAATTTGTTGGTGTAGTCACACCAATCAACTGTTCTTTCGTATTAACATGATCTTTTATGAAGCACGTGTTTAACTTTGAGAAAACTACTTCAACTACCTATACATATCCTTGTGTATGTCTATAAAGAGACTTACAATATATGTTTACGTAGAAAGATGTCTCCATCTTCAGTTTACTACTCCAATAGATATAGTTAAGTATAAGATATGGTGGACAAATTAAGTTTCTTTACCATCTTACTTACCACATTAATGTTTTCACATTGTGATATAGTCTCTTTAAGAATTTGAAACTATTCATATAAATATTTTTTTTTGTATTTCTTCTTTATTTATTTAGTTATTTGCTTATTTTTGTATTAGAAAAACATCATCTTATTTTTCCATAAAAAAATGAGATTGATAGGTAAAAGATATTATTCTCAATTAGATATTTATTATTTTTATTTGTCTATAATTTTTTTATTTTGATCATTTGATTATACGTTAGAATTTTTTTTATAAAAAAATTTGTCATGTCTTTTTCTAGTATTTGTATTCAGTGTGCATACGTTTCCTTTATTAAAAATATTATTCACTCATATAATAATATTTGAAAATAAGTATTGATCATGTTAAGTGTAACCCTCACTCCTGTAAGAGGGATAAGAACAGAAAATACCCACCTTTTTGTTTCTCTCTCTATCACCTTCCATCATTCATATCTCTCTCTCCCTTTTCTCTTGATTTTCACCTTCTATACTTTCTTTATTTCAGAATCTGATCAAGCCCGCAGTAGCTGAGGATCCTAGGTCATTTCTAATCGATCAAAATCTCAAACAGAGTAAGTTCATATTTGATCTAAAGATCCCTTGTTTTCTGTTTTTTGTTAAGTTTTTATCATAAATATTGGTGGGAACAATTGAGAAAAGTATTCCTCTCAACTTGATTAAGGTTATACTAAAAGTTAGTGTTATTTAGAAAACTTGTTCTAGATCCCTAGAGTTGGACTAGTGTTGTTGCTTGATTGGAGGAATTGATAGGGGATCGTTGTTTGAGGTAAGGGAAACTAGTTTTTACCTCAAATAGAACTTTATGTTAGAATATTTGAATGTGTGGGTGATGTGGTCTCCAATTTCAAAGCTTCTTTGCAGGAATTGTTGTAGGCATGAACGTGAATTCTTTTGATTGGGAAATGAGTTAGATGAATTTGGTAGATGTATGTTGTTATTATGTTAAAGAAGTCCTTGGATGATATTTGATGATTTAATCATTAAGTGTTGTTATGATTGTGAAAAAAATTCTTGCATACTATTATTTGTGGATTGAATGAGTATTGATGTGAATGATTGAATGATGAAGTTGATGTCATACATTTGGGATAATGTATGAGTTATGCTTGTTTGAGTACATTAAGTATATCATACCTATGTTTAACAGAGATCCTCAAGCATGATCTAAGTCAAATGGACTAAGACATCTGGTGGTGAGAAGCTGATGAGGGAGTTCATACACACCGGGATTGCTGGCAGACATTCGATATTGGATGTTTAAATTTACTTTGATCTTTTCTCTTAGATTCGGTGACAATCTAAGTTTTGGGTATTAGATTAGTCCTTTCTCTTAGATTCACTAGTAATCTAAGTCTTGGGTATTGGATTAGTCCTTTCTTTTAGATTTGCTGAATCTAAGCTTTGGGTACTGGATTAGATGTTAGTCTCTAGTAGGGGCATACTTAATGAGTCTTCCGGAAGGCGATAGGCCCAGGTGTGACCTGTATGTATGATGTGGTCCATGTGAGGCCTTTATGTATGATGTTTGACATGAGTATTTGAAATGAAAAAGGTAAACTTGTATTGAGACTTGATATGCTAGACTTTAAGAGAATTCTTATGACTGATGTAATTTGTTGTTTTTGCATGTATTTAGTATGTTATAAAATTTTAATTTCACTAGCTTACCCTTACTTTCCATGTGATTGTATAAACTGTGATGATTGTACTATGCACACGAGCAGGTGCAAATGCAGGTTTTGGAGCACCTTAGAGATGATATGCCCTTAAATTGATATTCCTTTTGTCTTGTATATACTTGTACATACGTTTTGATATAGTTAAAGACTTTATGACCTTGAGATGATCTTCCTTTTTTGTCATGTAGATATTTGTACATAAGTTTGATGTATTTGAACACTTTATGTAGTACTTTGAACATTAAATGTATGTTAATATTTGGTAGCAGACAAAGTTAGTTTAGTTGAGAAATCATTTTCTGATAGTCTCGCTTAAGCGGGAGAATCTCGCTCAAGCGAATTTTGTAGAAAAGTTCACTCTGCAAGTCTCACCCGAGCGAGATACAACTCGCCTGAGCAACTCTTCGTAACAAAATAGGGTGTTCTCTGGAGCATTTTCGCTCAAGCTCAGGCGAGGGTACTTTCGCTCAAGCGAAAATAACACTACAACTAGAGTGTTCTCTAGAGCACTTTCGCTCAAGCGAGTAGCCTTTCGCCCAAGCAAGCAGAAATGTTTGCTCAAACGAGGGTACTTTCGCTCAAGAAAATAGCACTAGAACTAGAATGCTCTCTAGACCATCTTCACCCAAACGAGAAAATTTTTGCTCAAACGAGAGGGATTCTCACTCAAGCTAAAAGAATTTTTTTTTTCTTCTTTCTTTTATTCTCTTCTTCTTTTCTTCTTTCCTCATTTTCTTTAATTTTTTATTAAATGTTTTATGATTTGAAATTATACTTTATTTTTCTATAAGAGTTGAATGACAAATGTTATAGAATTTTTAGATAGATACATTAAGTATAATTAGAATTTTTTTCATATAATAATTTTTAAAATTATTAATTATAATCTTAAATTCATTTTATAATTAAAATTTTCATTCATATAAAATTTTTAAAATTATTAATTATAATATTGAGTCTCAAATTTATTTGATAATTAAAATTTTTAATATAAAAGTACTAATTAAAACAATTTTAACCTTAAAATATATTTAAAAAAATACATCTAAGATGTAATGTCCTAATGATTAGAAGAGTTAACCAATAAAATAATTTTTTCTACTAAAATAATTATATAACCCTATTAATAGCGAAATCAATACCTTGATGAGTTAAAATAAACATCTTCTATGAATAAAAGGAATTATGTAATCATTATAAATAGAAATACAAAAAAATAATGTCATTCGTGGACCAAATAAATATTTTCATAAATATCCCTTTTAGAAAAAATAAATAGTTAACAAATATTTAATTTTGTGTAATTTATGGAAAAAGATAAATATTTTTAAAATTACGTTAATTTTATATATCCAATTAAATATAACTGTATCAAATGAAGATGGTAAGATTCTACTCTATTCACAATTAACTATCTACTTGTAATGGATTATCAAACCCAAATTTGACTTCCTAAACAATTTTCTTTTCAAAATTGTATTGTGGTGAAAACTCTTAATTTTATTTATTTATTTTTATCGAATAGACTTTTGTCATCAAGATGAACTAATTGTGACATAATTATCAAAATAATAAAATCATCAAAAGAGAAATAAAGAATAAATACTTCATAATATTGAGAAAAAACTTCTTTAAACTATCAATTATATCATTCCATGAAAATGGAGACAATGTCTATTTAAAACAAAATTAAAAAAAAAGAAAAAGAAAACAAATATTGAAAAGAGAAACTTAAATAAGATTTTATAAAATATAGAACAATTATTTCGTACAAGATACAAATTCTTTGATGCACTTAATAAATTATTAATATGTTAACAATGTTCTTATAAAAAGTTAGTAAGATTTTTCTTTCTCCCTCATATATAAATTTAAAAGATATAATACATTTTTTTTTTGCAATTGCTTTCTATACAATAAATGTAAACAATTGCTTCTTTCACAATATAATTTTTTCTTTTCCAATTAAAAAACAATCTTATAAATATTAAAAATATCTATATTTTTTTTCAATCTATTCTTTTCCAATTAAAAAACAATCTTATAAATATTAAAAAATACCTATATTTTTTTTTCAATCAACATTGAATTTATTATCATAAAATTAAATATTTAAAAATAATATGTTAAAATGAATTTTTAAAATTAATCATGTTTTATTTCAAGTTGTAATATCTTAACAGTCAAATATCTTATTTTAATAAATTAATTAAAAATAAAATAACTATTAACTATTATTTTTATTATGGTTAAGAACAATAAAAATATATCATACCTTTTAAAGTGTAACATGTTTCTTTTTGTGTGAGAGAAAAAGAATTATTTAATGATAAATTATAAAATAAAAATAGTAAAGACATTTTTAATATATTAAAAATTTGATTAGCGGATCAAACAATTTTAATGATAAATTTTAAAATAAAAATAGTACAGACATTTTTAATATATTAAAAATTTGATTAGTGGATCAAACAATTTGTAGGGTAAAGAAAACACCTGTAAAAATATAGTTTCTAAAATTTTGTAAACTCAATCCAAATATAAATAACATTAATTTATATTTCCTATTTATGAAGATAATGAAACTAAACTAATAAAAGAAAATAATTTTCAAATTGTTCTGTACAATATACATGTTTTGTGTAAGTCATAAACGATGCTATAAATGTTATATATCTTACCAATGACCCAATATCTTGTAAACAAAAACTTAATGTAGAAGAAGAAATGGATGAAACTAATTTGGTGGATACAAAGAAGTAAAAAAGTGAAATAAGAATAAATTTATAAATTCTTTTAAAATAAAAGAAATCACTTAAACCTTAAACACACTTATCTAGAAACATAAGAGTATTTATATATTATAATTAAAAGTGAAATAAATGTTAAGCCCCACACACATACCACAAAAATCAAATGCTTCTTCTCCGGCGAACCGCCGTGCTAACATTCTCAAACCCCTGCTTCATCCAACCCCTCCGCCGCCACCACCACCACCCCATTTCTCCGGTGAACCCGGACCACCTCCTCCGAGTCTGCACCGTCCTCTACCAGCAGCAGAACTCGCCCGAGTCACGACTCACCTCCAAACTCGCATCGTGCCAGTTCGAACTCACCCACGAGTTCTTCCTTCAAGTATGCAACAAATTCCCCTATTCATGGCGCCCCGTTTACCGATTCTTCCTCTACACAGAGTCCAAGCCCTGCTTCAAGCACACCACCGTCTCCTTCAACAAGATGCTCGACGTCGTAGGCAAGTCTCGCAACATCGACCTTTTCTGGGAACTCCTCAACGACATGACACGTCGTCGTTTCGTTAACGACAAAACCTTCGTGATCGCGTTGAGGACTTTGGGGGGTGCAAGGGAGCTGAAGAAGTGTGTGGAGTTTTTCCACTTGATGAATTCCAATGGGTGTGAATACAACTTGGGGACTTTGAACAATGTGATTGAGGCAATGTGTAAGTGCAAGCTTGTTGAGGAGGCAAAGTTTGTTGTTTTCAAGTTGAAGGAGTTGGTTAGGCCTGATGGGGTGACTTACAAGTGGTTGATTGGAGGGTACTGTGATAAGGGTGATTTGGTTGAGGCTTCCAAAATTTGGAACTTGATGGAGGATGAGGGGTTTGAGCCTGATGTGGATGCTGTTGAGAAAATGATGGAGGCCTTTTTTAAGGTGAATCAGTATGGTGAGGCTCTGAGGCTCTTTGAGACAATGAGATTCAAGAGGATGGATGAACTTGGGGTTTCAACTTATGGGCTAGTGATTAGGTGGTTGTGTAAGAAGGGGATGATGGAACAGGCGCATGAGGTGTTTGAGGAAATGCGCGAGAGGGGTGTTCGAGTTGATAACTCCACTCTGGGGCATGTTGTGTATGGACTTATGAGTAGGCGGAGGGTTAGAGAGGCTTATCAAGTTGTTGAGGGGATTGAGGTGCCGGATTTGAGCGTGTATCATGGGTTGATAAAGGGGCTGTTGAGGCTGAGGAGGGCGAGTGAGGCGACGGATGTGTTTAGGGAGATGGTAAGGAGAGGTTGCGAGCCGAATATGCACACATACATAATGCTGCTGCAAGGGCATTTGGGGAGGAGGGGGAGGAAGGGGCCTGATCCGCTTGTTAATTTTGACACTATTTTTGTTGGGGGTATGCTGAAGGCAGGGAAGTCACGGGAAGCTACTAAGTATGTGGAAAGGGTTATTAACAGAGGAATGGAGGTGCCAAGATTTGATTATAACAAGTTTTTGTACTACTTTTCAAACGAGGAAGGTGTGTCCATGTTTGAGGAGGTCAGCAAAAAGTTGAGAGAGGTGGGGCTGTTTGATTTGGCAGACATACTTGAGAGTTATGGGCAGAAGATGGCTACTAGAGATAGGAGAAGAAACAGAAGTCCAACTGCTGCAGATACTAAGGACTGATATCAGATACTGATAATCAGGCTGTGCAAATCTATGGACTGTAAATTTATGTAAAAAGACCGAAGTTTATAGGAAATGAAGCAGGAGAGTGATGAAATATCGACATTTTTAAGCTTTGCAACGTGGAGAAATCTGTCCTGCAAGGAGCACATGATTCAGGTATACATGCTGTTAAACATTATATATCATCGGTTTTGTGGATATGAATACATAATTTATAAATAATGGTTTAGGATGAGCATGTGCCATTTACTTGTTACTGAGGATTATTGCATACTTTCATTTGTTGTTATTTTTTTTGAGTTATGATTTTATTTATTTGTTTTTGAAAAAAAAAAAAAAAAAAAAAAAA
>Ga0209700_103836_pt1 | contig 28129 bp, 23 predicted proteins | sample SiratroredBW_FD_187528 | JGI IMG/M metagenome (GOLD analysis project Ga0209700, IMG submission 187528) | Root nodule microbial communities of legume samples collected from California, USA - Siratro red BW (SPAdes) (version 2) | ecosystem: Host-associated > Plants > Roots > Nodule | place: USA... | reverse complement strand
CCTCCTTACCTTTGTTAAAATTAATCTTAGACAAAAAAAAAAACAAAAATACCTTTCTGATAAAATTTAAGATTTTTAAATTATAGAATTAAAAAATTATTTGAAATTGATTTTGATTTTCGGATTTCAAAATCCAGAAATCTTAATAAATAAACTTTAAATTTCTAGAGTCTAGAATTTGAAAATCAAAAACCAATTTTACATTATTTTAAGATTATAGAATCTAAAAATTATTTGAAATTGATTTGAACTTTTACTGAAAGTTAAAATTAATTTAAAATAATTTCTGGATTTTACTATTCAAAAATTATATGAAATTAATTTTAATTTCTAGATTCGTGTTGTTTGCTTTTGGTCATAATTTATTCTACCATGTTACTATTTGACCACTTTTATGGTTTCTTAAATTATTCCACCTGATAGTTCGTGTGACTTCCTTTTGCTGCTTCGATTGTGACTCATCTTCCCTTACCATCTTGGTGTCGCTGAATTTCTTATTCAAAATGGTTACATTAAGGTTACCTATGAGCTTTGGCTGGTTCCTCTACTGGAGCAATAGTGTGTTGACTGCTACTAAAAAGCATTGGCCCAAGATTGTAGGAATCGAATTCTCAAAAACTAAGTCACACACAACCGTTTGATAATAATATCGTGTAAAAAAGTGATTTTTTTTTTATTTAGTTTGTGGATCTAAGAAAAATAAGAAGTCGATAATTAAAATTAACATGTATATTTTTATTTTCTATTTTTTTTAAGATAAGGATAATATAATAATTAAATATTATATATGTGAAAACTTTGAAAAAATACATGTAAAATATAAAGATATTTTTATATTAAGTAAATATTGCATTAATATTTACTTTATTATTATTAATAATAATAATATTTATATTTTTTATTATTAAACCATTTAATAATATGATTATTTCTATTTTATTAATAATAATATTAAATTATTTAATTAATATTTATTTATAAAAAATATCTTAACAATTTTATTTTATTTTTATTATTAATTGTTTAGATATGTTATTATAAACTAAAAATATAAATTTAATTCAAATAACAATTTGTAATTTTTTTCAATTTAAATTTATTATAAAAATAAAAATAACATAATTTATTATTTTTATATTATTTTCATAATCTCATTTATTTCATTCATCATTTTAAAATTTAAATTTTTCTTTTACTTTATCATATTTTTATTATGTTTTAAATTTTAATTTATATATTTATCTTTTGTTACATACATAATATCATTAATCAAATATACAATTTATTACATGTCATAGTTATCAAGTGGGGTTATTTAATATTCATTTTTTTCCTTCTTCCTAACTAATGATTAAATATAACGAATTATTGTGGGTTAGAATTTCTTCAGCTGTATCTATACAATAAAGAGTTTTCTTTTCTTTTCTTTTGTTGTTGGCTTGCTCATAGTATCAGAATTTAAGATATTCCATCTTTACGAGCTAATCTGGAAATCCACAGCTCCTTCTAAGCACAAGTCCTTTGTCTGGACGTCGACTTCGCGCGGCCAAGGAAGAAAGTCTTGAAATATCATGACGTTTAACTAATACATTATTATTCAATAAAATAGAGTATGTGCCAATATGAAGATATGTTTCTGAAAAATAAAATCTGATTTAAACTGTTTCTGAATTGTATAATTTGAAAAATAATTCAAAAGTTATAATGACTTCTTACGATTCGAAAACTATTTAAATGAGATTTCATCTTTCGGATTATAGAATCCGAAAACTTGTAAATTCGTAAAAGAAAATACTTTTCTCATATAGTAGTTTTACGCCGCCATTACAATAGTGAAGGACCAGCTGCAACCAAAATCCAAAACATAAAAGAGTGTAGGGTGAAATAATAAAAACACCAATTAAAACGAAAGAGGATGAAGGGTAGTTTTAAATCTTAAATGTAATGTCAGAGGTAATTTCGTACTTTTATGGGTTGTTGGTAATCCAATACTGCTTTGGTCATATGGAGTTAGTCGGTCCTTCTTTGTATATAAATACGTATATCCTTGTGCATAGGTGTGCATATTTAATATAAAAAGTGAAGCCTCTCAATTCACTTTTCACTTCTCTATTTTCTTTTTCTTTTATTTTGTTCTAATATTTGGTATCAAGAGCGGGTTCTTGAAGGGCTCAAGAAGAACAAGTAATACACATCAGGAGTTCGAAGCATTGCTACGTGTTTATGCTTCATAGCTACAGGAGGAATAGTGTCGGGTAATCTTCCGATTTTTGATGGAAAATGTTACAGTGATTGGTGTGTGAAGATGGATACAATCCTAGGCTTCCAAGATGTGGACGAAATAGTGCAGAAGGGTTGTAAAGAACCAAGAACCATTGAAGAGTGCAGAGGAGGAGAAAGAAAGGAAGAGACTAGACTGCAAAGCAAGAATGCTAATACATCAGTGCGTGTCTGCCAACATTTTTCAGAAGATCTCTAAGGCCAGTACAGTCGAAGAAGCTTGGGATATTCTGAGTGCTGGATATGGAAATTCTGGAAAAATAAAGAAAGTCAAGATCCAATCTTTAAGAAGGCAATATGAACTGCTTGCGATGGGAGAACAAGAAATTGTGGTTGATTGTTTCAGTAGGTTACAAATTCTTGTTAATGATATGCGCAACTGCGATGAAAGCATGGAGGATAGTAGAATTGTGGAGAAGGTACTACGAACCTTAACTTCTCGTTTTGAGCACATAGTAGTTGCCGTAGAGGAGTCAAAAGATTTGGAGAGCATGACAGTCAGTAGAGGAATTACAAAATTCCCTAGAAGCCCATGAACAAAGGATTATAGAAAGAAAAAGTGGTGAGACAGTGACAGAAGCAGCTTTATAGGCCAAAGTAAACAATTACAACAAGTCGAGAGACAGAGGAGGAAGACAATTCAGGGGTAGAACTAAAGGAGGTAGAGGCCCTGACAGATGCGGTGATGCATCTAATCAAAATGAAGGTACAGTTGAACAGAATGAAGGGTTTAGTTCTAGAGGAGGCAGATCTTTTCGAGGAAAGGGAAGAAAAGAAGTTGATCGCAAAAGGATAGAATGTTATGTGTGCCAAAAATTTGGTCACTACTCATATGAATGCTGGCACAATGATTCACAAAACAAGAGAGGAAAGAAAGATGTTGAAGCTCACCTAGCGCATGAAGGGGAGCGCACAGATTCAGATCAAGTTCTCTTGATGGTGACAACCACAAATGATGGAGGAGGAGACAAAACGTGGTATCTGGACACTGGCTACTCTAATCATATGACTGGAAATAAAGATTGGCTGGTGGATCTTGATTCCATTATTAAAAGTAGTGTTAGATTTGCTGACAATAGCACAATCACTGTTGAAGGTGTAGGCAAAGTTCTTATGATAACAAAGGATTGAAAAACGGCTTTCATGCATAATGTGTTGTATGTTCCAACGATGAAGAACAACTTGTTGAGTTTGGGCAAATTGCTGGAGAAGGGATACACCATGAACATGCAGTGAAAGTGTATAGAAGTCTATGATGACAAAGGTTGTTTATTGTTCAAGACTTCACTATCAAAGAATCGTACCTTCAAGATTGACTTGAACACCTCAACAATCCAGTGCATGTCATCCATTCATACTGAGAAGGAGGATTGGCTATGGCATTACCGATTTGGTCATCTAAACTTCAATAGTTTGAATCAACTGGGTAGAAAGAGTATGGTGAGTGGACTACCAATGATACAGCATCCCAAGAAAATTTGTGAAGGGTGTGTGATAAGCAAGCACCACCGCAAGAAATTTTTGAAGGAAGCCTTACATAAAGCTAGACAACCACTTGGTGTTGTCTACTCAAATGTGTGTGGTCCATTTAGTGTTGAATCACTTGGACGAAACAAGTATTTTCTCATCTTTGTGGATGAATATACTAGAATGGTTTGGTTGTATTTGTTGAAAGAAAAGAAAGAAGTGTTCTTCAAGTTTGTTCAATATTGCAATGCTGTGGAGAGATATTTAGAGAAACAGATAAAGATCCTCGGAACTGATGGAGGGGATGAATTTAACCCCAAGCAGTTTGCTGAATTTTGTGCACAAAAGGGCATAAAACATGAGATGACTCCCCCTTATACACCGCAACATAATAGCTTGGCAGAACGGAGGAATAGAACTTTGTTGAACATGACACGATGCATGCTGAGAGGAAAGAACTTACCACATTATTTTTGGGGTGAAGCAGTATCAACTGCTACTTATGTTTCGAATCGTTGTCCAACAAAGAAGCTACAAGACTACACCCCTAAAGAAGCCTGGATAGGAATTAAGCGAATGGTGCACCATCTTAGAGTATTTGGCTCGTTAGCATATGGGCATGTTCCAAAAGAGAGGAGGAAGAAGCTTGACGATAGGAGTGAGAGCTTTATTTTTGTAGGATATCACCCAACTGGCACATACAAGCTCTATAATCCCATCACAAATAAGGTGGTAATCATAGGGATGTACTCATTGATGAATCTGCTGAGTGGAAGTGGCAAGCAGAAGATAAATCCAGCATTACGTGCGTTCTTGAAGATGTTGTTGAGAGAAACAAAGGGAAAGAATTAGTGACTAAAGAAACTACTGAAATTAGAAGATCTCAACGAGTGAGATTTCCTTCTACAAGGCTCAAAGAACACGAGTTTTTTGTTAATAGTGAAGTTACATATAGTGGAGAATTATCACATTTCGCCTTCTATGCGAGGGCAGAGCCAATTTCATGGGAACAAGCTTTGAGCATAAAGGAATGGAAGAATGCCATGATAGAAGAGTTGAAAGCTATCGAGAGGAATAGAACCTAGGAGTTAGTTGATCCACCAAAACACAAGGTTTCTATTGGAGTAAAGTGGGTTTTCAAGATTAAATCCAGGCCTGACGGGACAATTGCTAAATATAAAGCAAGGTTGGTTGCAAGGGGTTTCCTACAAAAGCATGGAGTGGATTTTACTGATGTTTATGCACCAGTTGCACGTATAGAAATAGTGAGGTTGCTTCTTGCAGTAGCTAGTTGGAGAAATTGGAGAATTTGGCAAATGGATGTTAAGTCCACTTTCTTATATGGGCCACTGGAAGAAGAGGTATACGTGGGACAGCCACCTGACTTTGAAGTGAAAGGGGCTGAGCATAAAGTGTATAATATCATATTCTACCTCGATTTCACAAATAACCGACATATAAAAATACTGAAAAAATAAAAATTTTAAATTTTAAAATTTCAAAATGGCTGTAGAGATCTACGTCGGTTGGGTCCTAACTGACGTAATATCTCCCACGATGCGTGAATGAATGTTGAAAAAAATTAGGTAAAATTTGGCTAGATATTACGTCAGTCGTAATATCTCCCTCGAGTTAAAACTAGGGATTTAAGGTACCTTCGCACGCGCTTCATTCTCATACTTATGTCGCCTTGCCTTCTCCTTCACTATTATGTGTGCCATTGTTCTTGTTGTATCTCTCGATTCGCATTTTTGTTCCATTGGTTCACTTTTTGGTTTAACTCTCACTGGTACGTCGCGTGTTGTTCTCCCCTATTTTCCTTTGCTCTCACTGATGATGTGATCTGAAAAAAGAATAAAAATAAATGTAACTTTTCCTTTTATTATTCTGTGTTTAGTTTGGACCTAGGGAAGGAGTGGACTTATCTATTCCTCTTTCACTATCCTAGGGAAGTAATGGGTTTGTCTCTTCCTCTTCCACTATCCTAGGGAAGGAATGGGCATGTCTCTTCCTACTCCACCATGAGTCTATACAAGGACACCTATTGTACTCATTTTGAAATTTTTGGAATGAATAAATTTTTTTGAAATTCTTGAGTGTGTCATATCTCAAGAGATATTTCTCCTTTGCTTATTCTAGAGTGGCGCTTCATAGCTTATCTCTTGATGGTGCATAGGGATTCATCAAAGGGAAGTGGAGAGTTTCTCTGTTGGAGCTTCTTATCTTGTGAGCTAGGTCTTAAGTGGTGATTCACCATCTTGCTTATCTCATGGATTTGAGTGGCACAAGGTTCTTCCCAATTCCTAACATTAATTCTTATCTTGTGGGCTAGGTCACAAGTGGTGAATCACCATCATGATTATCTCATGGATTAGGGTGGCACAAGGTGTTGTTCTAATTCCTAGTATTATCTTTATTTCTTGTATTTTTCTTTAATTGTTTTCGTTTTTTGAGTTTTCTGTAAACTTTTGATCATCCAATAATTCATCCAAGAGTCACTCCTTGAAACTTGAGTGAAACGATCCTACAATCCAAGCCTTTCCACCATTACCATAGACATTTCCGACTTCTATTTTGCAATTCCGGCTTTGGGATTCCTTATTTGTTGGTATTAGAGCTTTGGGTACATTCAAAGATTTTGGCTTTTTCAAGAAACGATTCAAACATTTTATCAAACACGTGGCAGACAACTTGGATTTTTGAAGATTAGCTCAACTAGAATTTGAGACAAATTTTCTTGAAGTAGGGGAGGATGATGTGATCTGAAGAAAGAATAAAAATAAATGTAATTTTCCTTTTATTATTCTGTGTTTAGTTTGGATCTAGGGAGGATTGAACTTGTCTATTCCTCTTCCACTATCATAGGGAAGTATAGTTTTGTCTCTTCCTCTTCCACAATCATAGGGAAAGAATGGGCTTGTCTCTTCCCATTCAACCAAGAGTCTATACAAGGACACCTATTGTACTCATTTTTAAATTTTTGGAATGAATAATTTTTTTTGAAAATCTTGGGTGTGTCATATCTCAAGAGATGTTTATCCTTTGCTTATTCTAGAGTAGTGCTTCATAGCTTATCTCTTGATGGCACATAGGGATTCATAAAGGGAAGTGGAGAGTTTCTCTCTTGGAGTTTCTTATCTTGTGAGCTAGGTCATGAGTGGAGATTCACCATCTTGCTTATCTCATGGATTTGAGTGGTGCAAGGTTCTTCCCAATTTCTAGCATTGATTCTTATCTTGTGGGCTAGGTCACAAGTGACGAGTCACCATCTTGCTTATCTCATAGATTAGGGTGGCACAAGGTGTTGTTCTAATTCCTAGTATTATCTTTATTTCTTGTATTTTTCTTTAATTGTTTTCATTTTTGAGTTTTCTGTAAACTTTTGAAGATCACTTTCATCCAATAATTCATCCAAGAGTCACTCCTTGAAGCTTGAGTGAAACAATCCTACAACCCAAGCCTTCCCTCCATTACCATAGACCTTTTCGGCTTCTGTTTTTCACTTTCGACTATGGGATTCCGCATCACTCTCACTGTCTTTGTGGTTTCATTCACTCCTCTTTTGCATTCACTCATTTTGGTAGATTTCATTCGGATCGATTTGCGTTCACAAGTATTGCTCCCACTATCTACGAGAGGTGTGTTTTCTTATGTTTGAAATGTTGTATTTTTTGTTTGACTTCTTTCTGTATGCTTGTATCATAGATTTTGGGTTTCAAAAATTTTAGGACAGGTAGAGAGCTCGGATTGAGATACTCTAAAAATGAAAGTTGCTCGGAATGGCGTAACGAAGCTTGTGGGAAATGCCCAAAGGGGATCCAGACATAATTTTTTTTTTTGAAATTCCATCGTTTACTATTTCTTTTTTTATTTTTTTAGCATTTTTCATATATTTTTCACATATTTTTTATAATGGTGTTTTCTTTTATGGATTAGAGATTTATCATAAAATTCTGGAATATTCTGGATTTTTTTTCAAAAAATAGAGATACTACGTCGGTTGTGGGCTACGAACCGACGTAATAAGGTAGATAATACATCGATTGACAGCCACAACCGACATAGTGTCTCTTCTTGAGCGCTATTCGAACTGATTTTTTATGTTGGTGATTTATTTATCAATCGATGTAGTATATGCACATACTACGTCAGTTCTGGAACCGATGTAAAATTTTGTCCATAATTGATGTAGAAAGTGTTTTTTCTACTAGTGTAAAGTACCACCAAGAAGCTAAGTAATAGTGATTTTGGACGAAATTTTTTTAGTAAGTAATATTATTCCACACCCAAGGTGTCCTAGTATATTGGCTTTGTTGATAACTATTATTGTTATGTAAAAGACCTGCATTGTTGATTTTGAATTTTTTAGGGAGTGTAGGATCTAGATCTGTAACCCATCCCCTCCTTGAAAACATAACACATGCATGCCAAACTTTCTCTCTCACCTCTTCATAACTTCCTCTCCCTTCTCTCTCGATTTTCACTCTCTATAGTTCATCACTTTTAGAATCTAATCAAGCCCCACAATAATTGAGGATTCTAGGACCATTTCTGACCGATCAGAATGTCAATGAGAGTAAGATCCTATTTTCTTTGAGGATCCTTTGTTCTCTGTTTTCTTAATTTTTTTTCATCAATATTAGTGGGAACATTTGAGAAAATTTTCACTCTCAACTTGATTAAGATTATACTAAAAGTTGATGTTATTTGGATAACTTGTTCTAGATCCTCAGAGTTGGATTGTTGTCTATTGACCTAATTCGACAAGTGTACTGAGTAAAAAGTAATATAGATTTGTAAAGTACAAATGTCGATCCTGCAGAGAACAATTTTGCTTAAAAATCTCAGTTTTCACTACTCACTAAGCAAATAAATTTTTCAGGATGATTTGATTTAAATAACAAAAGAACATAAAAGAACAATTGAAAAATAATTAACGAATATCAAAAGTGGTTTTAAAAGATCTACAAGAACTCTGGGATTGAACTTCATCTATCTCTCTCCTTTATATTTTGGATTTTATAAAACATACAATATCTATCACTACACACAATTGATGCACATATAAAAATCATTCACACTGAGTCCTCTGACATGAAATTCATAACGAAATTTCCTAAACACTGATTCCTCAGCTATTTAGTAAATTACCCAGCATTAAGAACAAATGTTATACATAATCAATACATCGAAACCTATCCCTAGTATTCTAATATATTGAGTATTTTCATCTAGGTCAGAAACTTAAAAGTACTTCCCAGTTAAATTCAAGAATCAAAATCAAGACTCTATTGATCAGATAAAATCTAGCATTAAGCATAAGATGAAAATACCAATTGAGTAGAAGCTGAATATTATATATAAAAATTACCAAAGTACAAATGAGTTCAAAAGATTACATTCAATCCCAAAAAGATGAAGAATTAGCTACTCATCGTAGTCATTACAACCCAAGGAAAGGAAGATTTCCAGAGAAGAAGAATTGATGAATTGCTTTCGTCCTTGACAGCTGCTCTCATTCCTCCAGGTCTAGCTCCCTTCAGAAAACCTAAAATCGCCCTTTTAAAATCATTTTTGGGCCTTGGTTAAGTAACTTTTCGCATGGGCTTTTTTAGTTTAAACTTTTTATTTCTTTTCTTCATGAATGTTTCAATCTCTTATTTTCTTCATTCTTTTATACCTGAAATTTCACAATAATTGAGACAAATGATTTCCTTTAACTCAGGACTTAAAACCTAAATTTAGATCCAAAAACTCTCAAATTGGGGTAATTACTATTTTAAAGAACACTTAAATCCACCAGTACTCAAGTTTTCTCATGTATAAAAACACTAAAAATTGGTACTTACCAACTCCCCCCACTAGATCTCTCAAAATCCACTGGCTCTAAACAAACCAAGGTTGCCTTTCATTTTTAGTCAAATCACAAACACACAATCAACATGGATCTTAAGGTCTTCTCAAGGTTGTAATGAGACTGGGCTATCAAGAACATTGGTTTTTCAAATAACAAAATGCACACTTCAGACAAGGAGAAAATATCTACAATTGAGACAAAATTTCCCTTGGAAAGAATTAATCTACCAACTCTTGATTTCTTCCATCCATCATTTTTTCTTTCTTTTATGTAATTCACTCTTTGTTTTATTTTTTTATTTTATTTTATTTTTTATTTTATTTTATTTAGTACAAAAGAGTGAATTGTCTAACCCATTTCCTTACATAACCAACATGTCAAAGCTAAATCATCCCTTCCCATTATGAATATTGCACCTATGTTCTCCTGCCCTAAGCATGCTACAAGGGTGGAAAATTATATTAATTGAAGGTTAGGGTGCAATAAAGAAAATTACAACTCAAAGGGTTATAAAAAAAAAATTGGTTATCAACTGTACCGGGATGACTTTTTGGCTCTGGGTTAAAGTGTCTATATACAAAAATACCTTAATCATCTCCATGTTTTCATTTGTGATGTAAAATAACACAAAAATCAGGCAACATTAACTTGATACATAACTCAATGGAACTCTCAATTGTTTAAAGATTCACAACTCACTTGGCTAATTGGTTTAATTCCTCATTTTTTGTCAAGCCTTGTTCTAGTCATAATCCTATTCAATTTTCTTACATCAATCTCCCACTTAACTTGACTCAAAAATTCTAATCCACTCAACTTAGAACAATCACTGAGTCTAATTTTTACTCAACCATAAACTTATGCTAAGTACACACATCTAACATCATAAAATAACAAATAAAAGTAACAAAAATATATACTGAATGGAAAATCAATCACAAGCATAGTATAATATTGAATTATAGAAACTAGTGTTTTATCAGGAATCTCCCCTCATAATCCTATCAAAGTCAGTGTCAAATTCTGCATCCTGATGTCCTTGATCTGCTTCCTCCTCATATGTTGCAGCTGTGGATGTCCCTGCTCTTACAAATGCTGCTCCACCTCCCTTAAGAAAAATGGGCCTGTCCCTAGGCCATGCGACATAAGAGCTATATTGGTTAGGTGAGAGAATTTGAGACCAAGGAACACTTACCTCGAAGATTATGCAATGAAAATTAAAGATTGAGCAAGGGTGGTTCGCAAGAGTGAAGGCGAGCTGGGGGCCAGCCTTTCACTTAGGATTATGTGTTTTATTTTTTGGGAAAAATACTCTAGTGAGCACCCCAAATTTTTGCCCAGACGGCTTCCAGCTCGCCCAGGCGAAACCATTCTAGTAAGCACCTGCAATTTTCGCCCATGCGAGACTAGTCTCGCCCGGGCGAGAGTTGCAGTTCAACATTCTTTCTTTTTTTCTCTACAAAATTCGCCCAGGCGAAAACACTCCAACCACAATTACTTTTCAAAATCTCACCACCAAGATAATGCTTCAGCCTTTGTCCATTTACTATCCAACTTCTCTAAAAAGTAGGATCTTCTAACTCCACTGCTCCATGAGGCCTTCTTTGCTTTTGGTCACTACTCTTGGGAATTTTCCTTGCCTTTCCAAACTTCTACCAATATTTCTTCACTTCCCTTTCTTCCGCTTTATCTATTTCATCAATGGCATGAGTTTTCATCAAAGGATCAAATGCACAAATCCTCTTTGGCTGTTTAGTACAATTTTCATCTAGAACATCCACTCTAAAACATTCTTTTGCATCACGCGTATGTTTCATAGATTCAAAAACATCAAAGCTCACTTCTTCATCTTACACGTGCACCTTAAGTTTCCCTTTTATCAACATCAATGATGACCCTGGCAGTTTTCATGAATGGCCTTCCTAAAATTAAAGTGACTTCAACATCCTCCTCTATATCCATGACCATAAAATCAACTAGAATAAGAATTTGTCAACCTTTACTATCAAGTCTTCAACAATCCCATAAGGATATTTTATAGATCTGTCAGTTAGTTGTAGAGTCATTATTGTAGGTCTCACTTCAACCTCTCCAATCTTCTTCAGCATGGAGAGAGGTATAAGGTTAATACTTGCCCCAAGATCTAATAAGACTCTTTCAACTGTGAGGTTTCCATGGTGACAGGCAAAGTGAAACTTCCTGAATCTCTAGATTTTTGTGGTAAAGATTTCTGAATAATAGCAGTGCATCCAGTTTCTAATTCAACTGTCTCTTGCTCAGGAAGCTTTCTCTTCTTGGTCAACAATTCTTTCATAAATCTGGCCCAAGTTGGAATTTGCTCTAAGCCTTCAGTGAAGGGAATGTTGATTTGAAGCCTTTTTTGAATGTCAAGGAATCTAGCAAACTGCCTCTCTTTACTCTTCCTTGAGGGAGCATGTGGATAAGATACATCTTTTAAAGGAGCAACATTTTTTAAAGGAGAACTTCTCACTTGATTTTCACTCTTTTTATTTTCCTCTCTTTTTTCATCACTCCTCACAATTTTTTCTCTTTATTTTTCTCTTCAACGTTCAAATTCTCACCAATACCTCTACCTACTACCTTGCCGCTCCTAGTGGTGATAGAGTTGCAATGCTCCTTAGATTGGTCTGTGTGGTGGCTGAGAATTGACTCCCTTATTTATTTGCTAATTGTTTGGCCAATTGTCCCACTTGTGTGGCCAACTGTCCCACTTGTGTCTCTAGATTTCTGATTGAAGCTTCTGTACTTTTCTGATTTGTCATGGAAGCTTGCATAAATTTCTCCAAATCTCCTCCAATTTGGTTATCTTGTCATGAGTTGAAGGCAATTATTGTTGTTGCTGATAGAGAGGTTGTCTGTTAGATGGATCTACATCCTGTTTCCACCAAAAGCCTTGATTTTGATTGCTCCTCCATCCTTGAGACATATTATTATTCTGATAGTTACCTGAGAACCCTCCTTGCCTTCCATGATTGCCCATATAATTAACCTCTTCCTATGAAGGATTATTCTGATACGAGCACTGCCCATTTGGATGATTACTTCAAAAAAATCACAGCTCATGAGTTGACTTTGATTTTGGGAAGACTGTACAACTTGTAATTGTTGAGGCAACTTTGTCATCTGTTTGGTTAGTACTTCCATCTGCTGCGTTGAGATTTTATTTTGAGCTAAAAGGGCATTTGTGGTATTGAGATCGAGCATCCCCTTCTTCAATTGCACTTTGTCTATCATGTTGGGCTTGATAATCTATAGAAGCAAGAGCATCAATAATTCTTGTTGCCCGCTCTACATCTACTACCATCATTGTACCTCCAGCTGCTGCATCTATTGTGAAAAATGGTCAGTTGAGCAATATCTTAAAAACCATGATTTGGACATCTTCTCAACATCACTTTGAAGCGTGCCCAAGCATCACAGAATTCTTCATTTGACCCTTGCCTGAATGTAGAGATATTAGATTTTGCCTTGATGTAGCGAGAGATTGGAAAAAATCTATGGATAAATTTTTCCTCTACATCATTCCAACTTTTCAAACTTTGATTTGGATGAGATTTGAGTCATTCTTTTTCTTTGCTCGCCAAAGAGAACGAAAACAATCGTAATAAACAGTCTCAGTGTACCAGCTCATAGAAAGTGGACAAATGTGTGTATGGATCTTCATTATCCATCCCAGTAAACTGATGACTGCTAATCAAATTCAAGAAGGTTGGCTTCATCTCCAATGTTTTAGTGGTGGTCGGTACTGCTATGCTGGAGAAGTGTCTAGGGCCTTGCTGCAAGGCATAGTTCCAAAAAGAGTCCTTCTTTGTAGGTGAATCATGTCCTCAACTATACTGATCTCTTCTTGTATCACTTGAGTATCTCTGTCAAAGGTCGTATATGATTCTTCTATTGTTTGACTTTGTTGTTCTCTTCCCTTCCTTCTCCTATTCTTCCTAGCTGCTCTTTCAATCTCTAAATCAAATATTAATTGATCTTCAGAAACTTGTCCTCTCAATATCATAAATCAAATACAGCTCAAGCAAGGATTAACACAAAATAATTTATAATTTTTTTCAAATAAATAAGAACAAAAGAAAAACAAAGAAAAATTATTCACAATACTTAATGAGTTATGTTCCAAAATTTAAAAAAAAAATTGTTTCCTGGCAACGGCATCAAAAACTTGTTGACCTAATTCGGCAAGTGTACCGACTCAAAACTAATATAGATTTGTAAAGTACAAATGTTGATCCTACAGAGAACAGTTTTACTTAAAAATCTCAGTTCTCACTACTCACTAAGCAAATAAATTTTTCAGGATGATTTCATAATGATTTGATTTAAATAACAAAAGAACATAAAAGAACAATTGCAAAATAAATTAACGAATTTCAAAACTGGTTTTAAAATATCTAAAAGAACTCTAGGATTGAACTTCATCTATCTCCCTCATTCATATTTTGGATTTGATAAAACATACAATATCCATAATTACTCACAATTGATGCACATATAAAAATCATTCACACCGATTCCTCTGACATGAAATTCATAAGGAAATTTCCAAAACACTGATCCCTCAACTGTTTAGTAAATTACCCAGCATTAAGAACAGATGTTATACATAATCAATACATCGAAACCTATCCCTAGTATTCTAATATATTGAGTATTTTCATCTAGGTCAGAAACTTAAAAGTACTTCCCAGTTAAATTCAAGAATCAAAATCAAGACTCTATTGATCAGATAAAATCTATCATTAAGCACAAGATGAAAATAGCAATTGAGTAGAAACTGAGTATTATATATAAAAATCACCAAAATACAAATGAGTTCAAAAGATTACATTCAATCCCGAAGATAAAGAATTAGCTATTCATGGTAGCTATTACAACCCAACGAAAGAAAAATTGTTAGAGAAGAAGAATTGATTAATTGCTTTCATCCTTGACGGCTGCTCTCGTTCCTCCAGGTCTAGCTTACTTCAGAAAACCTAAAATCGCCCTTTTAAACTCGTTTTTGGGCCTAAGTTAAGTGACTTTTTGTTTGGGCTTTTTTAGTTTAAACTTTTTATTTCTTTTCTCCATGAATCTTCAAATGTCTTATTTTCTTCACACTAGTGGAAAAAACTCATTCCACGGCAGGATATGATCGCGGTTAAAAAATAACCACAATTAAAAATAACACGGTGGCATTTTTGAATTTAAGTGGAACCATACCACCACGGTTGGAGCGAGAACCGCGATGGTAAGGTTGAAAATGAAAAATAACAGGGAGATACCAGCACAGTTGTTTAAACAACCGCGTTGGTATCTATAAAATAATTTATAAATTATTTTGCAAGGACATATTAACGTGGTTGGTTAAGCAACCACGTTTGTATGTGGGATAGGAGCGCAGTTCCCACTAACAACCGCGCTCTTATCCCCTGTTTTTAGGGTTTTTGCGCGTTTCCTTCTCGCTTTCGTCTTTCTCTCTTTCTCTATTTCTCTCGAGCAACTTCCTCTCTCGTCACCATTTCATTCTTCCTCTCTCAGTCTCTCTCAGTTCTCTCTCATTCTCCCCATTCCTCTCTCGTTCTCGTCATTCCATTGCCTCTCTCGTGGTCTCTCCATTTCGTCCGCCGCCATCACCACCACCACTCATGTCTGTCTTTCCTTCTGCCTCATTCTTATTTTTCCTTATGTTTTAGTATTATTTAACAGAATTCCATTGTTAATATTGGTAAGCATGAACATAGTCACGCCTTTGTTGTTAATATTGTTTTACACAAACTCCATGCTTGGTTAACTTTCAACATTTTCTGTAGCAAGAATTTTTAGCCATTTTTATTGAAAGTTTGGCATTTTTGGTGGCATAGAGTTTTTGTCCGAGAAAGAGTGTTGGAAAGTCTCAAGTTAGGTTGGTGACCCTTAAATGTGTTTATGAATTGAAGTTTGTATTAATTTATATAGTATAATTTAGTGTGTATATTAGATTAACTAAACATGTTGTATTATCATAAAAGTAGTAGCTATACAAATGTATCAAAATTTTCTGCACTTATTCAATTTTCTCTGTTTAACTTAATTTTATATTTTGAGGTATCCGCCATAGTCGTCCATACGCTTCTCGGTCTCTGCTGCCATTGTATCGTGGTGTTGTTGCCATTGTCTCTGCTTTTCAGGTTTGTCCATTTCTTTTGTCAAATTCTCAATGCTTCTATTTAATTAACTTACTAGGATGATGTTAGAGAGACTAGAGTATATCACTAAGATTGTATCGTGTTTATCATGATGTGTTGGTATTGAGTCCGGGGATGTTCGATCCCCGATATTTTATGTTTTCTGTAATATTTATGTTTATCATGACATGTTGGTATTGAGTCCGGGGATGTTCGATCCCCGGCAATTTTAGGTTTCGTTTGTGTTTTGTTTAATATGTATGATGACTTTTTTGTAAACGTAGTCATGGATCGAAGTTGGATAACTGCAAGTCAAATCAGTGATAAGTATGAGAATGGTGTTAAAGAGTTTTTACAATTTGCTAAGAGGAATGGAATAGGAGTAAATAACAAATATTATTGTCCGTGTCTGAATTGTGTAAATGTGATAAGACAAGATATTGAGTTGATACAATATGGACTTGGCATGGTCAAGTTTTGGAGCAATATTCTAGCAAATCTACAACTGAATGTGAATATTCTAATGTATATTCTAAGGATTGCATGGAAGACATGATTCTTGATATTGGAGAAGATAGTTTCCACCAAGCACATGTGTATGATTCATTGAAAGATGATTCAGTCACAGAATTGTATCCAGGTTGTTCTACTTTTTCCTGCTTGTCAACAGTATTGCGATTATTTAATATCAAGGCAAGAAATGGATGGACTGATAAAAGTTTCACCGAATTGCTAGAACTTTTTCATCAAATACTTCCAAAAGGTAATACATTGCCAAACAGTCACTATGAGGCGAAGAAGATATTGTGTCCAATGGGTATAGAGTACTGAAAAATACATGCTTGTTCCAATGATTGCATATTGTACAGAAAAGAGTTTGAAGGATTGCATAAGTGTCCTAGATGCGGGGTTTCAAGATACAAAGTAAAGGATAATGACGGTGATGATGATGACATGAAAAAGGATCCTCCAGCAAAAGTATTATGGTATCTTCCAATCATACCACGATTAAGACGTTTTTTTGCCAATGTTAATGATGCAAAGAACTTGACATGGCATGCAAATGGAAGAAAATGTGATGGGTTGTTAGGACATGCTGCCGATTCACCACAATGGAAGAAAATTGACTCTTTGTGTCCTGAGTTTGGAAGAGATCTAAGAAATCTCAGACTTGGTCTTGTAAGAGATGGTATGAATTCGTACAGTAATTTAAGTAGCAAACATAGTTCATGGTCTGTTTTGCTAATTATTTATAATTTGTCGTATTGGTTGTGCATGAAGAGAAAGTATATGATGTTGTCTATGATGATATCAGGACCAAGGCAACCCGGAATTGACATAGATGTTTATCTAAGTCCTTTGATAGAAGATTTGAGGTTGTTATGGGATGAAGGCGTTGAGGTTTCTGATGCATATGAAAAGGTCAATTTCAATTTGCAAGCACTATTACTATGGACTATTAATGATTTTCCAGCATATGGAAATCTTAGTGGTTATAGTGTCAAAGGACATCATGCTTGCCCAATATGTGAAGAGAACACGAGTTACCATCAGCTAAAATAAGGGAGGAAGACATGTTACATTGGCCACCGAAAGTTTTTGAAATGTAATCATCCTTATTGCAGGTTGAAAAAAGCTTTTAATGGCTGTCAGGAAGACAAAACTGCACCTCCACCCTTAATTGGTGACGGAGTTTATAATCGAGTGAGCCACATTGAAGTGACTTGTGGGAAAATTGTCAAGCATAATGGGGTGAAAAACATATGAAAGAAGAAATCGATCTTCTTTGAACTTCCATATTGGTCGAAGTTAGATGTTAAACATTGCATAAATGTAATGCACGTGGAAAAGAATGTTTGTGATAGTATAATTGGGACATTGCTAAATATTAAAGGAAAGACAAAGGATGGAGTAAATGCTGTAAAGATCTGGTTGAAATGGGTGTTCGGTTGGAGTTACAACCACAACCTCATGGTAAATGAACTTACTTGCCACTAGTATGTCATACCCTGTCAAAATCTGAAAAGATCAGTTTTTGTAACTGCTTGCGAGGAGTTAAGGTACCACAAGGATATTCTTCAAATATCAAAAGTCTCGTCTCAATGGAAGATTTGAAACTCATGGGCTTAAAATCTTATGATTGTCATGTTCTGATGCAAGACCTTCTTCTAGTGGTTATTCGTGGAATTCTACCAAAAAATATTAGACAAGTCATCATTCGCGTATGCCTATTCTTCAATGCTATTTGTAGGAATGTAATTGATCCTACTAGGTTGGATGACTTAGAAAATGAAGCTATCATTCTCTTGTGTCAACTAGAGATGTATTTTCCACCATCTTTTTTTGATATCATGGTTCATTTAATTGTTCATCTAGTGAGAGAAATTAGATTATGCTGTCCTGTGTTTTTACGATGGATGTACCCAATTGACCGATACATGAAGATATTCAAAGGGTACGTGAAGAATCCATATCGACCTTAAGCATCTATTGTTGAGAGATATATTGTAGAGGAAGCAATAGAGTTTTGTACCAATTATATGTCAGAAATAGATGCTATAGGCGTCCCAAAGACTAGGTATGAAGGAAGGCATGAAGGCAAAGACACACGAGGTGTGAGGGTAATTCAAAAAGATCAACAACAGGTACTCCAAGCACACTTGTATATTTTGAACAATACTGACGATGTTCTTCCTTTCTTAGATGAACATAAAATGTTGTTGAAGTCAGTGAATCCACTTGCAAATGAGAAGTGGTTGTTGAATGAACATAACAAGGCGTTTTTGAAATGGTTTAAAGAGAAAATTGGTGAAAGGGTTGTGATGTTGAACATTTGAAATGGTTAGCACGAGGACCTAACTTTGATGTCATAACATGGTCTGGATATGATATTAATAAGTTCTCTTTTTAGACAAACACTGAGGATCAAAAAAGTACAATGCAGAATAGTGGTGTCACCCTTGAGACAGAGTCAATGCACTTTCCTAGTTCAAAAGATAACAATCCTATCATGGCTATAATAAGTTACTATGGAGTAATTGAAGAAATTTGGGAAGTTGACTATGTGAAATTTAGAGTATCAGTATTTAAATGTAAAGGGGTTGATAGTAACACAGGAATGCGTGTTGATGACTTGGGTTTTACATTAGTTGATCTCACAAAGATAGGTTATAAGGAAGATCCTTTCATCATGGCTTACCAAGCAAAACAAGTTTTTTATGTTAAAGATCCTTCAAATGAGAGGTGGTCAGTTGTCATCCAAGTGAGAAATGAACCTGATGTCGATAACCATGACGATTCAATAGTCCAATATGATAATAATTCATCATTCTCAAGACAGTTACCTCCTATGAATGAAGAAAATAATGTTGATGAAGTACATGTTACACGAACGGATCATAATGAAGGAATATGGGAGAACCTTACAACACTTCCATAATACAAAAATATGTAATGTTTATTTTTTTTTATGAGTTATTGTTAACATTTCCATAATATTAACATTTGATGTTGTTCATGTTGATGTTATATATTAAGCATGTTTTATTTCAATTTCAGGTCATGGCTGATTCTTCAAAGAAGAGTAGAGAAGCTACACGCTTGAAAGCTATTGCCATTAATCGTCTTGGTGGTATCAAAATCCCAGTTGATATAGATCCTCAGAGTGGTAGGGCTTCAGGCCCAAATGGTGAAAAGTTTGGTAGTTATTTAGGTGTCTTAGCACGATCAAAAGTATCTATTTTAGTACCTGACTGGGATCATGTGACTGAAGAAGAAAAAGATCTGATTTGGCAAGACCTTTATGTAAGTAACAAATTTATAGGTTATAAGTAACAATCCTATGCAGCAAGATGAAGCACTACCTATGCAGCAAGAGGAAGCACGCGGTAGAGTTAGCACAAAGGGTAGTTATGCTGATGAGGACGAGGACGAGGACGAGGAGGAGCTACAAACACATATTTCATATCTTTGTAAGTTGTTTGCTGGAGATCCTCCTCATGTGGTAACAATTGGGAGAGTGTATGCTACAGGTTCGACGATCCACACATTGTCACTTAGAGAAGATTTAAGTATAGTGGTCATCGAAAAAGTCAAAGTTGTCGATGCCGAGGTTCCAGAGCCCACATCAGAGGTTAGATTTGTGGGGCAGGCACTCGGTACATTTATTGCATGGCCTACACATCTCCTAAAGGTCATTTCTAAAAAGCATAAGATATGATTGTCATCATTTCTCTTCATGTTATATAAATTAACACTTAATTTTGTTTAAATTAATACATTTTGTTTTATTATTTTCTATTACAGGACACTGGGAGTAAACAGAAATCACCAAGTCCTGACCCGCAGCCATCCCAACAACTCCAGACATCTGTGAATCAAATTCAGGAGTTGTTTAGGCTTTCCCACATCATGTATGATTCACCTTGTCCAATTTCGTGGGATCATAGAGTATTTGGTGTCAACAATGGTGGTATGCCACTCTACATATACATGAATGATATAATGAAAATCGTCATGGGATCCCAAATGTTAAACATTACAGTTATTTAGTTATGGATGATGTAAGTATATTTTAGAGTTACACATTTTTAGATTTCTTAATATGTTTTTACTGATATTCAATATATTAACAATGCAGGTACATAAACAAATTAGCTTATAACTCAGGAAATCTTGATATCTATGGATTCCTTGAGCCACAAAGCATACAAATGTTTGGAAATAAAAGGTTGGAATGCCAAAATTATATACATAAATGGATTAGAGAATCCAGAAAGAGCATTTATTTTGCTCCAATTATTCAATCGTAAGTTACTAATCTTTATATTTTTTATTTCAAGTAATTTAGAGAACATCAATAATGGATTCATTATTTTAGGAGCCATTGGCAACTAATGGTTGTTTGTCCTTTGGATAAAACTGTGGTCTGGTTCTATTCACTACATAAGAAGCCAAGTAATGACATCAAACAAGTGGTACAAGGGTATGATTTAATTTACCTTATAAAATATTAATCTTGTTTGTATAATATGCAAGTTATTACTAATCATCTCTGATTTTAGTACAATTAATGTTATTAATGTACTTGGCGGTAGATCTATATCCTCATCCTATACCCTACGTTGGGTGCAACCTAAGGTATTTTTATTCTTAATTGAACCTATTAAATTCATTGTAAACTTGTTTAATGAATTAACTTTGATGAAATTGTAGTGTAACAAACAAAAAGGAAGTTGGGAATGTGGCTACTATGTCCTGCATTGGATGAAGACCATAGTCCAAGCCCATATCACCGACTCTTGGGTACATGTATGAAAGTGTTCAAATTAGATAAAATCATGATGAGCATATGATGATGACTACTAACACAATTATTCTATTTCAGATGTTCATAGATCCAGACCCAATTGAACATAAGTACATAGAAGATACTTCATTGAGAAGAGAAATGAAATCTTATAGTAAACTTGTAGTAAGTTGTAGTATATTGGAATAACTTTCTAGTATAATGTATAGTAATATTTGTCTAAGTTGTAGTATATTGTAACAAATTTCTAGTGTATGCATATATAGACTTATATAATGTTTGTGTCAATACTTAGAATTGTTGTGTTTGTGGAAACTTGAATTTTGAATTGAGTATGTGTTGTATTGGAGATATTGGATTTTGAATTTTGAATTGACTATGTGTTGAATTGGAGATATTGGATTTTGGATTTTGGTTTTGGTAGCAGCAAATGAATTTTGGTTATGCAGTAGCAATTGAATTTTGGTATTGGGCAGCAGCGAATAGCTGCTGCCATTTTTAAAAAAAAACTAGCACATACTAGCGCGGTTCCCTCTACAACCATGCTAGTATGTGCCAGTTTTTGTTATTTTTGCACAGTCTGAGCCATTTTTCAATGCGGTTTCTAAAGAACCGTGGTGGTATGTTATAATTTCCATCGTGGTTGTACAATCGCGATTGTATCTTCAGTACTTTTTATCGCGGTTGAATCCTTCATGGTTGGACAACCGCTCTTGTAAGCCTTATACAACCGCGATTAAATGTCGTTTTCTACTAGTGTCATTGTTTTATAACTGAAATTCACAATAATTGAGATCAAATGATTTCCTTTAACTCAGGACTCAACCTAAATTTAGATCCAAAAACTCTCAAATTGGGGGTAATTACTATTTTAAAGAACACTTAAACCCACAAGCACTCAAGCTTTCTCATGTATAAAAACACTCAAAATTGGTACTTATCACTGTTATTGTCTGATTGGGGGAATTGACTTGGGAATCGTCCTCTAAGGTAAGGGAAGTTAGTAATTTATTTTTATACTAGTTAGTTACTTTCAAATAGAACTCTAAGATAGAAGACTTATGATTATTAGTGCTCAAGTCTTTCTTGCAAGTCTGACTAATCCTTGAGCACTAAATGAGTTGGATTGTTTATCTTGATTTTGTGTGATTAATCGACCTATTTTGAGTAGTGATGTTAGAAAGTAGCATATGAGAACATTTTGATTGTTGCTTGATGGATTTGAAATTATATGTGTAATGTCCGAGTCATAGAGTTATATGTAATCATTTTGGTTGACATGAAACCAGTGTATTGGGGGTTGAAAGGAAATTAATATACCATGGTTACATATGTCTCTATATGCTTTAGTATGATTGAATTGGTGTGTTATGTGTGATGACTGAGTTATAGACTTATATGTAATCATTTTGGTTGAAATGAAACCATTGTACTAGTGGTGAAAGGAAATCAAGGTATAATGGTTACATATGTCTCTATATGCTTTAGTATGATTGAATTGATGTGGTATGTGTGATGATTGAGTTATAGGCTCATATGTAATCATTTTGGTTGAAATGAAACTTGTGTACTGAGTGTTGAAATGAAATCAAGGTATCATGATTAGATATGCACCTATAAGCTTCGGAATGGTTTAAATGATATGATTATTGTTATGATTGAATGATGAGTCTATATGCAATCATTTTGATTGAAATAAGATCAGAGTACTAGAGATTGAAGATTGAAAGGAAATCAAGGTACGGTAATTGCAAATTGATCATTGTGAAGTCAATAGATTTGGAACAGAGTATAAAAGATTATGATTGAATGATAAACTTGTTTATATTTGACTTGAGAATTGATATTTAAATTTTTAAATCTAACCACTTCAATTTTTTTACCTTTACAAGCTGAAAACATTATTTCACCAGCTTACCCTTGCTTGTCTTGTTGTGTTGTGAACTGCGATGACTGTACTATGTACAAGGGCATGTGTAGATGCAAGTTTTGGAGCACCTTAAGGACTGTATGCCCTTAATTTGGTCATCTTTTTGTCTTTTATACATTTGTATATATGTTTGATGTATTTAAAGATTTTATGACCTTATGATGGTCTTTCTTTTGTCATGTAGATAGTTGTACATAAGTTTGAAGTATTTGGATACTTAATGTTATACTTTGAACTTTGAATGCATGTTAATACTTGGTAGTAGATAAAATTTAGTTTTTTCGAAAAAACATTTTCTGATGCTTTCACTTAAGCGAAGGGATCTCGCTCAAGTGAATTATGAAGAAAAAATTCACTCCGCAAGTCTCGCTTGAGTGAGATACAACTCGCCTGAGTGAAGGGGAGTGCTCTCGATTTTATTTTTACTCAAGCGAGAAGCCTTTTGCCCGAGTGAGAAAAGATTTTTGCTCAAGAGAAAATAACACTGGAATTGGAGTGCTTTTTGGACCATTTTTGCTCAAGAGCGAGAATTTTCATTCAAGCGACGGGTTTATTTTTGCTCGGGTTTATTTTTGCTCAAGCGACGGAGATTCCGCTCAAGCTAAAATAACATTTTTTTTGCTTTCTTCTTTTCTTTAATCTTTTGTTTTTATGTATTAATTGTTTTATGGTATGAAATTATACTTTATTTATCTATAATGTTTTCTATTAGAGTTGAATGAGAAATGCTATAAAATTTTTGGGTTGTTACAAGATCAACCTCTTGAAAGATGAAGAACAAAACCCAACAATGAAAGGAATGAAATAGGCACAACAACAGAAGACAATGGTTAGCATATGGTGTGGCAAAGAGAGAAATAAATCGATTTACAAGTATGAAAATAGGAAACTAAAGGAATTGAAATGTAAAAATGGGATGAGGAAGAAGATGATTGAACATGCCACCTTCAAGATTGGAAATCTTCAAGAATGAGTAAAGGAGGATTTGCCACTTGAGAAAGCTTGTCAAGATAAGAATCAAAGAAAATAGTAGAGACATAACTCAAGAACTCTCACAATTTCTCAAAATAAATTATATTTATTGAACTTGTTTTTACAATGGAGAGCACTCATATTTATAGCCATGGAATATGGTCAAGCAAGGAGTCTCAAAAGACAAAAAGAGTTAACCACACTAATTAAGATTAACTATACTTAACTATGTTTAAGCTAAACTAATCTCTTGAAATTAGGAAAATGCACTTCGTAGTTTTTAGGATACATGAATGTAATGATTACTCTAGGATGACTAGGGTGCATAGTGAATTTGGAGGTAAAGTAGTGAGCTAAGTAAAAACACTTTTAGTTAATGATTTTGAAAAAAATAAATCGTCTTATGGTGTTCATTCTTGAGATATATCCACGTTGTAGTTGAAATTGGGCTATATGCTTGATAGTATATTCTTTCGTTTCTCTAAAAAAATTAGTAAATTTGGGAACGATATGCCCTTTTGGAAACTCTACTTGTAACATACAGTTGGTTTTTAGGGATGGGGAAGTAAAATACAGTTGGTTAAAATACCCCATATCTAACACTTGATGGTTCATCACATTTTCCATCATTTGATTTATGTGAGGATTATTTGATTCACATAACTTAGGTTATTCCTTGGACCTATGTTCCACACCACCTCTCTTTGAAACTAATTTTTGTTCCATGGCAGAGGCCAATTGGGCCAAGTCATAATCGAATCGTGGTGTTTTGGCTACTTAAGCTCTTAAGTAGAAAGAGTTGTGTCATGACTAATGACTATAACTTTTAGCCTTGTGGTAAGTGCTTGCTCCAACAATTGGTATCAGAGCCAAGGTCATGAGTTTGATTCCCAATGGAGCAATTTTTTAGGAGGAGATTGTTGCGGTTGCACAATTGTCCAGTGACAGAGGCCAGGTGGGCTGAGTCACAATTGAAGAGTTCGATTTTTCCTAATGAGACAATTTGTGAGATGGAGATAGTTGTGGGTCACATCAATTGCCTCATGACGAAGACCAGGTAGGCCAAGTCATAATCAAATAGTGGCGTTTAGGCTATTACGCTCTTAAGTAAAAAGATTTGCGCCCAGACTAATGGCTATAGCTTTTGGCCTTACGATAAGCACTCGATCCAACAAAGGGATATTAGGATAAATTTATGGTTGTTGGTTATGATTGTTCAAAGACTCATTTGGAGGCATCTCAGTTTGAGGAATCGATAATACCTCTCTTATTTGAGATATTTGATACATTAACAATCTAAACCTATCATTACTATTGAGCACTAGAGGATTTAACACTATAGTCATTTGTTCTAACAACATATTCTCTATTTCATAATTATTATCTTCCATTTTATTTCTAATTAAATATAATGACCCACTTGATAATATAGTACTTATATTATCCTGATCTACATTTCTCCTATAAAGGTTTGGTTTCCCATTTGGTCTATTATTTTTAGTTTGAGAATTCATATTTGATTACCAAGGTGACACTCATTGAGTATTCAAATTTGATTATATAGAGTGTTGCCCTTTGCAATCCCAAAAGTGGATTTTCACAACGATATTCCTTGTGAACACATCAATGATTACCAAGGTGACATTCCCCATGAGTACATTTCTTTCAAGAGAGTTATTGTTTTCATATATAGTTATTAATGTTCCTGTCCTAGTCATAGGTTGTGCATGAAATATGGGAATTTGTTCAAATTAAGTGGTCGTGATTAGTTCTGTTTAAATCAATATTGAGCTAGAGCTTGAACACTAGTTGATATTGTTTAATTTGACACCACTCCAATTGTGGTCGTATTAGCCATTGTAGTATTCATGTTTCATGACTACTTGTACTTTGGCCAACACATGTATGACATGTTTATAATTAGATTTGTACTATTAGAAAAAAAAAACAAAACAAGTCAAGTTCAAGGAAAAGGATGAATTGAACTTTGAAAACCTTTTCAAAAACTTGAAAAGAATTAAAACGCATCACTTGTTGAATTAATTGATTAAAGTGAATCTGATACATAAATTATCATATTAAAAAACTCAGTTGTACTAAGAGCAATTTGCATTCAAAATTAGAAATGCAGAGAGAGAGAGAGAGAGAGAGAGAGAAGATTATATGATAATTTTGATATTTACTCACATACAAGAGTTACATCCAGTCACTCAGCTAACACAAGCCAAGCTAAATACTATAGTTAATGTTTATAAGAACACCAAGGACACCTTTCTTGAATCCTATAAGAGTGTTCTTTAATCCCCATAACACTCTGTTACAGAACCACAACTAGAAACCTTATCTAGTCAAGGTCAAACACCATAAATCAAAATTAAACATAGGAACAATATCACCTAAGTACAACAAGATCATACTTAATATGAAAAACATAGGTGAAGAACATGTTTGTCAACACCCAATTTCGTCCAGACAAATAAAATTATTTCAAAATAAAAAAATATATAAAATTAAAATAAAAAATTTGTGTTATGTAGTTTTTATCATACTTTGTGATTTAAATAAATAGAAAAAGAAGAAAAAGTTTTGATTTCATTTTTATTTTAATGAATAAAGTTTTGAAATAAAATTTATAAAAAAGAAAAGGAAAAACAACAAAGTAAAATAAAAAAAAGAAAAGGAAAATAATAATAAATAAAATAGGAAAATAAAATAAATAAGTAATGAATAAAATAAAAAATATATAGTATAGAAAAATAAACAGAAAAATAAGAAAAAGAAGTGTTGGGTCTGTTTTAAATAAAGTGCAGAAAAACAATAAAAAAATAAAACCCATTAAGAGATTCAGTCATAAAATAATGTCTTTGAATAAAGCAAAAATTAATAAAAGGTTCATTTTGCACCTTTTCTTATTAAAGTGTTGTCATGTCATACTTTGTCTCTCCACTGAATAATCTGACTGCCTTTTCAGACACCCATTTTTAATGTAAGAAAATTAATTTAAAATTCAAAAGAAAAAAGTTAATTAATGAAAATTTGAACAGATTGGCTGGGGGAATCTGATAATAATTGGTGATTATTCTGCTTAATTGCAAATAATTGAAAAATAAGGTTTAGACCGAATTCAAGAGGGGGGTGAATTGAACTTAGAAAACTTTTCGCAAATCTAAATTATTCTTGAAGTAGAGAATGAAAATTCTTTATTCAATCGATTGAGTTGTGTAATTCTAAACTGTCAGGTAAACAATCGATTGAGCACAGCGGAATATATAAGAGTTAAACCCAGAATTCAGTTAAACCCAGAAATCAATTAAACCCAAAAATCAGTTTACAGTGTATGATTGTGCTAACCCAGATTTAATATGTATAAACAGAATCCAGTATATTACACACAATCCAGAATCACAGTAGATTATGTAAACAGATGTTCAGAGTTTGATTAACAGTATGAACTGATTTTAATCCAGTTAATTTTTAAAGATGGCAGCAGTGAATAAAGGCAATCAAGAAGTGTAAGGAGAAAAGCAAGAACACAGAATTTTTATCCTGGTTCACCCTTCCACAAGGGCTACGTCCAGTCCTTTGCAAGCTAGCAAAGATTTCCACTAAAACAGATCACAAGATCAGTTTACAACCTTTGCTCCCAGCAAGTTACAAACTGCCTCCAGCAGTAAACCCACACCTCACTAAACCCCTCAGCTTGTGTGTAACCAGTGCAGAAACCCACTACACCACAACACTTGCAGTCCGCAAGCAACACTGCTCCCAGCAGCACTCACCCTCTACTGAACCCTTCCGCAGATGCGAGACCAGTGCAGAACCCACTGCACCAACTCAATTACAGACCCAGTAATTGAAAACAACAAACAGATTGCAATTCAACAGAATCAGAGAAGATAACAGAATGCTTCTACACAAAACAGATTACACAGAATGAAGATCAGGTGTAGAAGACTTAGCTTTGGTCCAGAACCAAAGTAGCAAGAACCTCACTTCAAGGATGATTCAAAGATTCACATTCTTGGAGGTTTCTTGATTTGAAAAGCTTTGCAAGAATGATGATCGCACAAAAGGGGCAATATCTCTCTTAGAAAAACTCAAGGAATGCTTTTCGAAAGTATTAGTTTTGATTATTCTGAAAGTGA
>Ga0209700_103834_pt1 | contig 28136 bp, 13 predicted proteins | sample SiratroredBW_FD_187528 | JGI IMG/M metagenome (GOLD analysis project Ga0209700, IMG submission 187528) | Root nodule microbial communities of legume samples collected from California, USA - Siratro red BW (SPAdes) (version 2) | ecosystem: Host-associated > Plants > Roots > Nodule | place: USA... | reverse complement strand
TTTTTTTTTTTTATATTTTTTTAAAAAAAAAAAAAAAGAATTGGAGGGTGTGGGAGAAATTAATGGCTGTCTTTTTTGGACCTCAAATTCAGTTTGTGTCTGTGTGGGAGTGAGATTGGTAATTAAAGCTGGTGGAAGGGTATGTCCTTTTGAAAGTAATATTAAGATGTGTAGTTTCATTTCACAAAATATTTGGAATGTTTCTCGTCTGAAAGAGATTTAAGTTTCATTTTTTTATAGTTATTATTTGGTATGGTATGATTCAAGGCACAATTCCATATTTATGATTTGTTAATTGAGCCTTGGTGGTTGTTTGGTTTAAGGTTCAAATGATACTATTTGTTTCACAAAACCATTTTATGATTTTGGTTTTTGTTTATTGGTATTTAAAGTTTTGACATATCATTATCCTATTAACTACACAACATTAAGTAAGGAGCAGTTATAAGAAGAGAGCATTACTAGTCCAGCAAAGCATTTAAAGTTCTGAAAGGAGTGAGTGTACATTTATAACAAGCCTCCTGTTTTATGGCCATCATAACCAAAGATCTAAATGAGCTATGTATGCTTGTTTCCTTTCTTTAAGAAAGGAAAAATCTTGGGGTTACTAATTAACAAAAAGGTACCCCCTCATAAACAGACACAAGCACAAAAAGTAGCATGCTCCTGCTGGTGAGCCAGCAACCATTGTTTCCAGCATCCAACCATGGTTATAAATGAGAATTAATGTTAGTAGGTGAGCATCACATGACCCACATTTCTGTATCCAGGGCATGAGAGTCTCTGCCTGCTACCACACCATCACCATATAGCTTTTCACTTTTCAAAATCAGAGTGAACCCCTCTTCAATTATAAGGACTCTCCCTATGATCCATTTTTGTTTTCTTGCCTACAATGCTCAATTATTGACCTTTTTCTGATCTTATTATCATTGACAGCTATGCTGATGGATCATCTGCAAAGGGGTTCTTTGGCACTGACACTATCACATTAGAGCGCTCAAATGGGAAGCATGAAAAGCTGCATAATCTCACAGTTGGGTGCACAACACAAATGCTAGATGGGGTAAACTTCAACGAGGAAACTGGTGGCATATTGGGGCTAGGCTATGCCAAGGACTCATTCATTGACAAAGCTGGTAGCAAATATGGTTCACAATTCTCCTACTGTCTTGTTGACCATTTGAGCCACAGAGACGTCCCTAGTTATCTAACTCTTGGTGGCCATCACAAAGCCAAATTGCAGTCTGAAATGAAAAAAACTGAACTCATTTTGTTCCCTCCATTCTATGGTGTGAATGTGGTAGGCATCTCAATTGGGAACGAAATGCTGAAAATCCCACCTGCGATTTGGGATTTCAATACTCAAGGAGGCACCATAGTTGACTCAGGCACAACCCTCACTGCTCTACTTAACCCAGCCTATGAGCCAGTTTTCGAGGCTTTGACCAAGCCACTAGCCTCAGTGAAGAGGATCAGTGCAGAAGTTTTTGGAGCCTTGGACTTTTGCTTTGAAGATGAGGGGTTTGATGAGAGTGTAGTGCCAAGATTAGCGTTCCACTTTTCAGGGGGTGCAAGGTTTGAGCCACCAGTGAAGAGCTACATAATCGATGTGGCACCCCAAGTGAAGTGCATTGGAATTGTGCCAATAATGGGAAGTGTTGGTGTCTCAGTTATAGGCAATATCATGCAGCAAGACCATCTCTGGGAGTTTGACTTTGCAAAAAACACAGTGGGGTTTGCTCCTTCTGTCTGCACCTAGTTCTATTGGTTTCCTCTAAAACCATATATGCAACTAATTCCTTCTATCTGCACCTATCTCCTTTTGTTGATGTGATTATTTCCCTTTCTTTCTCCATTGACTCTTCCTCAGCCTCTTCTGGACAGAAACAACTCACATTAGGTGTTTGTCTTGTTCCAATTGGATTTTTCATTCTTTTTTCATTTTCTATTTTTTCACCTTTTGTAAAAATATTACGTGTAAAGATGTATCATACATCTAATTCAAGTTCTTATCATTAATGATACGTGGCTGGGCCACAGATTTCCTTTTAGATACAATTTCTTGCATTCACACTTCCATCTCTCTCATTTTACATTTTCTCTAAATCCTCATCATAATATTATTTATACTTGTTCTCTTGTTCTTATACCATTTTAATAAATATTATAAAAGTGTTGTGAAACATTTACTCTTAGATAATTTATTATAACTAAAGAGTAAAAGTACTTGAATCTTCCTTTTTTCTCTCTCTCCATATATAGGATCAATATTAATTCAGAGATGAAATTTTCTAAAATAGGATTATTAAGGTTAATTATTGGATGTGAGATATGAAATTGGAACAGCAGTTAATAAGAAGATAATTAGCATTGATCGCAAAGGAAGTCAACTAAATAACAGCAAGGATAAGGAAAAAGATTGCGGCTAGAAGAGTGAATTAGTTTCTGAAATAGACTATACCTTTCAATAATAGAGAGATGTCACAATCAAAAGCTAATTTATGGTTTCCATTAAACTGATAAAGATAGTCAGAGTCTACATCATATATTATGTCGTGACAAAGTATACGTTTTTCTTTTGTTGTGTTGTGTCATTTTAAATAATGTAAGTGTACAATTTTGATCAATTGTTAATTATTAAAATTTTCTAAATATAATTTTTAAAAAATAATCGTTACAATTTTTTATAATAAATGTTAGTTAATGAGTATACTTTCTTAAAATTTGTCTTTCTTTTTCCGGAAGGAAAGCTAAGTATATTTCTGAAAAAAAAATATGATATTGTCTATACAACATTGATGGAGTCCTGATCTCAAAATACGATGTCGAAAGCATTAATTTAATTGTAAAAGTAAGTAAGAAATGTAAATAAGGAAAGAAAGATTGAAAAATAATTGTAGAGAGACGCTTAAAATGTAACTTACATGAATGTAAATAACTAAAAGTAATAAAAAAAATACTTGAAGATAAATGAATAAATTGGATCTAAATTTAAGTAAAGTAAAGGTAAAGCAATTAAATATAAATTTAAAATATATGTATAAAGGATAAAAAGTGATAACATAAATTAAAGATAAGCAAAATAAGTAAAGAATGCATTAAGGATAAAAATGAAAATAAAATTTATAATAATCTTATTTTCATTATCCTTTAATTTAAAAGATAACATATATTTACTTCTTCTTTTATTAGTTTTCGAATGAGATTTTTTTTTATAAATTTTTAGGATTACTTTAAAGTTGTAAAAAGTTCTTTATTATAAAAATTGTCTTCATTACGAACATTGTGTATAGTAAGATGTGCTTGAAAATTACTCTTTTGAACTTCATAAAAAAAGATATTTCAATAGAGAACTATCTCAATGTGATGAATAAATTCTTGATGAAGCTGAAGGTAAGTATCCCACTATTGTTTAAGAATTTTGTGAATTCATATAGTGTTGGATGAGAGAACATCATGTTGGAATAGATGAAAGACCTCTTCTACGGCATAAAGGTTCAACAATGTCTAAGAATGATGATGAAGTTGAAGCCTCTAGAATGATTGTATACATTGCTACTAAGATGCATAGGAAGAAGAATTATAAGAATAGAAACTAAAGTCAAGTAAGATTTTCTCAAGAAGTAGGGTAAATATTTTTTTATCTATTAATATTCGATATCTTTCAGTCTCTTAGGCTAAACTAGTGTTGATAGGAGGTGAATCATTTTGATCAGTGGGAATTTTTACTTCCATTCTTCTTTTTACTATATATGTACATATCCGATTTAGGTTATGATGTATAAAAAGAGGTTTGAGTGTAATGTCTTGATGGGCAACAATGCAACCAATAAGACAATAACCATTGGATTCATATAATTGTTCAATATTTGTCACATTCTTGATATAAAGAAGAAATCGATTTTAGTAGTAGTATTGGACACAAGAGGTTTTTATATAGTGTTTATGAAAACAAAATCAAAAATACAAGAAGGGATGTTTGAATTGTGTTTTTAAGACATTTTGAAATTTTCAGTAAGATATCATTTGATTATGTTCAGTTAGATGATAGTTTTTCCTGACAAACGCACTATCAAGTGGTTTTCTTAAGAGACAATGTTTTATGAGGAAAGTCAAACACAACTGAGGGTTGGACAAATGAATTATCTCAAAATGCTTTTCAAAACTCATTTTTACAAATCCTTCCTTCTAAGATTAGTTAACATTCTAAGATTAGTTAACATGCAATGAATAAGAGTTACTCTTAGCTAAGACAAAGTATTATTTAGATTGCAGACATGCCTAACTAAACATAGAGTATTATTTGAAACACAACCACTTCTAACTAAGGCTGAGTATTGTTTGAAATGTAACCACTTCTGACTAAGACTGAGTATTATTTGAACATAATAATGATCATAACTCTTAAATCTTTCTAAAATTTATTTACAGAGTCAAATTAGTGTTTAGGTTTGAAAATGAAGTTAAATCTATCAATTTAATTAAATGCAGTAAAAAATCATTTTCTCAAGTATAACAACATCAAACACTAATTTTAATCGATTAAAAGAGAATAATAATCGATTAAATTATTCATATTTTTCAAACATATACAATCAAACTTAAATAATCGATTATCCTTCGTGGTAATAGATCTTTTATATGTAAAGTTTGAGAATAAAAGATTTGTTGCATATCCTAATGGAGAACCATCTAGGAGACACATTAGGCCTCTAACCAAGGCCTTGACTATGACATTGGAAGAGTAAAAAGGAACTCAGAATACTCTCTTTCTGTGGAGTGTGAATCACTAGAACTCCTTTTTCCTTTTCTTAGCCTTGTATAAAATAATAGGAGTAAAAATTTGTATGGGAATAATAACATTCTTTTGTAAAAAGTAGAAACATAAAATGTCTCTAATTGAGCCTCAATTAAGGTAGATTGAGTGGTAAAAACCCTAATTCTCCAAAGTCAAATCGTCACCTCCAAATTCAATCCCAATTAGGGTTCAATTGGAGAATCAAAACCCTAGACAAGGGAGTCAACATATGACCAACACACTTGCTTGGAGCTAGGCGCATATAAAGGCTTGCATTTGTCTTGTTTTGCTTAACATGGGACTTGAAGAGTGTGTAGGCTCTAAAGTTGAGCTTCATTCCCTTTGTAAGAGAGCTCAAGCATCTATATATAGAACCCCATACTTCTTGTGATTTTAACTTTGAAATTGAATGTAATTGACTATTGTATTTGTTTTGTTTTATTATTCCTTTGAAGTCATGTAAAATGGAACTATAATAAAACAAGAAAAATGCTCATTTATAGATATCTTTCCTGATTCTGTTTTCATGTTGTTTTTTCTTCTATATATTATATTATTACTTCTCGTTCTTGATATTGTGATTATCAATAGTTATCATGAGTGCTTCTATTTATAAATTCTCGTTAACAATTACTAGTTTTAATAGACATATGACATGTTTGATTTCTACTTTATCTCAATACTTACAATCTACATCCAGAAGTTTTATTTCTAATACTCAAACTTTAATAAATATAAAAGTTGTTATCTTTTATATCTCCATATAATGTTTATCTATCTTTATTTCAAAATTAATTAAAATTATTTATTATCCTTGTACATTAATTTTATATTTTACAATAATATATAAGAATGTCCAAACAAACTCACTTAAAGATTTTTCTAAGAAAAAAAACCCAATTTCTCTAAAAATTAAAATTAGCTTATAAAAAAGTTGTAATTAACCAAAAGTTAATTGGCATCTTGTTTTACATAGCTTATTTAATGTTTACACAAACCAATTTGAATATGAAAAGGTTCACTTTATTTTATTTTCTTATCTTTCCCTTATTAAAGTCCTTAATTACATGTAAGTTTATCCAAGCATGGAAATAAAATTTGTGTGAATATAATAATCAAACACATATATCTCCAAATTCATTTACTTATCGTTTAATAAAGCCTCATATTGAAAACCAGGCATGCAATCGATTGAGACCTATTAGATTAAGACATAAGAATGTTTACGAGTGGTAGCAACATGAAGCAAGTTTATCCAAGTTTGCCATTCCAATCATTGACGTGTACAGTGTAAACCTATATCTTAAGGGATTATTCATGATAATTAAATGATCATGCAACATTAAGAAAACGAAAGAAATAACTTGAATAAAGTGATGAAGACGTAATCAATTAACACGTACCATTCATTTTACATCATATATGTGACAACTAAGCATTTAACATACATATTTAGATGTATACTTATATTATTTTCACTATCCAATGCTTGAAAAATATCTATGGCTCAATCATTCTTGAATAAGACAAATTATTTAGTTAATCAACAGTTTTGAGTTTGGAGTTTGTGATGTCCATGACAAAAGAACGCGTGTACTTATGATCTTTCTTCTACCTTTTCTCATTCTGTTGTTGATTTTATGTATTAAGAAGAAACAAAACCTAATTATTACGTGCAAGATTTGCATTTGTGGAATAATGGCATTGGATACCTTATAAAATAAATAAGAATCCATTTCTAGAACTATTGATGTTGATGGAAATTATTTTATGTAATTTGTAGTTGTAGGTGAATTCTAGACAACAAAACTTTTACTTATTGAAACTAGTATCTCACCCCGCGATGTCTTTCTTCGATCTTGATATAAAAATAAGAGTTTTTCAAAATAAAACTTCAATTAAATAAAATATCTTTTTAGAGACAACATCATTAATTGATAAAAATTAATTAAATTTTGTTTATGTCTGATACATACTATTTTCTATCATTTTTCATAGTGGGTTTTTTATTTAAATTTTATTTCTATATATTTATTATATGTGAATGATTGAAGTTTGCACCTGACTATATTAATATAATAATACAAGGTGACTATAATTAAAATAATTATCAATATTATTATTAGTCTTCTCGATGTCTTCATTATTGCTATGTGATGTAAAAACTTCTACATTATATGATTAAATTATATTATATATGTACATATAAATATTACTTTATTGAGTGGTTGAATTAAACATAATTTATTTATTAATATGATATGAAAGTTATTAAAAGTTTATTTTAATTGAAATTAGTTAGAAATATCATGTTATTTATTATTAGGTTCTCTTATTATTATTATTATTATATTATTATTATTATTATTATTATTATTATTATTATTATTATTATGAATAATAATATTAATCCTATTATTGATAATATTCATAACAACTAACAATATTAACAAAAATATTAATAATGATAATAATAATAATATTATCATTATTAATAATACTAATAGTAGTAATAATAATAATATTATTAATAATAATAATAGTAATAGTAATAATAATATTGGAAACTATTATGAAAAAAATACAACTAGTAGAGTACTAGGTAAACTCAATCTTATTTTTCTCACCTAAATTAGTCAATCAGCACAACTAGTTCTCTTTTTAAAGACATGAGTCACTCTAAAATCTATAATACTACAAATCTGGAGACACTTACACCGTCTATCTTTTATAGTCCAAGAAATGATATGAGTTGAACCAAAAATTTGACCATGCAAAAAAGAGTTACACCTCAACCAAAGCTTTTTAAAGCCCCTCAACTGAGCATATTCAATAGCAAATTTAAAATCTTTTGTTTCATTTGTAGGAAGCGTGCTCTTTTTTGCATGAGTTTGGTGTAACCCCATGTTTTTTGTTATTTTATTTTCATTTTTCTTAAATAATACTTTTTATGTGATGAGAAATGATTGGTGAGTTTTTAAGATGTCAGCCTAGTTGAGATATCAAAATCCACCGTGATGCCTAACATGAGTTTTTTAATAATAATAATAATAATAATAATAATAATAATAATATTAATAAAATTAATAGTAGTACTAGTATTAATAATAATAATAATATTAACAATATTAATAATAATATTAATATAAACAACAATAATAATATTATTATTACATAAGGATTTGTATCGGTATGTAAAATCCATACATGTAAAATTCATATGTAATAATTTGTATGAATAATCCGTGGATAATGCTAAATTTATATATAAATTTGTATATGTATGTCAAATTTGTAGATAAATAAGGAATTTTGTGTAGTCTAGAAAATGGGTCAAATTGTTAACATGCATGATCTGGTTGGGGAAAAAGTTTGTCTAAGCCCACCAATTCTCAATCATGAACCAAGTTCTAAATAGCATGAGAATAATAGAATAAAAGGAATTGTTGACCTCTTTTATGTAGGTCCTCCACCTCTTCCTTTATGTGTTCCTAAGTCCACCCAATCACCAAAACTTTTTTATTGTTTTTCATTCTTCTTCCTTTGATTCCTTCTTAACCATAATTCATAGTTTGTTTGAGTCCTTTTCCTATCAAGAGGTTGTCCTTGATCTACTCTAGCAACAAGCTATGTAAGAGGTATTTTCTATTTTGCATAAGACAACCACTTTGGACTTGGTATCTCTTTCTCCAAGAAAACAAATCATTAGCTCTCGGTGGTCTACAAGATTAATATGGATCTGTTGAGCATTAAAAAGCTTGTTTATCTGCTAAATTTTTCTCTCAATAATATGGCCTAGATTATGGAGAAATTTTTTCTCGATTGCTATGATTACTACCATCCATACTCTTATTGTTATTGCCTCTATTCGACAATGAAATATTTTTTAGATGGATGTTAAAAATGATTTCTTAAATGTTGATATGAGATAAGGGATATACATGATACCTCCTTCAAGTGTTCCTCACAATCATAGGAGGTGTGTAAGTTAAGAAAAAACTCTTTATCGTCTCAAACACGCCCTCCAAGCTTGTTTGAGAAGTTTTCCACTTTTTTTTACATCTCTTGGATTTTATTTTAGCAATGACCATTCTGCTTTATTTTTGAAAACTACTTCTCATGGTCGTATTCTTCACTCTTCATATTTGACGACATAATAATCACTATAGATAATTCAGATGAGATTGTAGAGTTAAAATTGCAGTTGGCAAAACAACTTGTATTGAGACCCTGAATGATCTGGACGATATGCCTATATGTCTATTAAACTCCTAGATGGTTTTTTTGAGACACTAGACGGTCTATTGAGATACTATAAAGTCTATAGCCCATTAGTCTGATGATTAGAAAATGAAGTGTGGAGTTTATGTTTTTACATTTTGATGATACAAAAAAACTAACTAAATGGTTTATTTATATTTTGAATGTTCTAACAATGTTTTGTACAACTGCAATGCATAATAGAACCTCTAAGTGTCTACAACATTTGTTAATGATAGACGATTTGGTAAGACTGGTTAGTTGCATAACAAAATTCCTTATTTGTAATTTGAATTATATGTTTTATCTATGATTTAAATGATCTAATAGTGGTTAGTAAAAACTGCAGTATACAATAAACCCTTTAAGTATCTATAGTTTGTTCATGTTAGACAGTCGATAAACGTATTGAACATGTAATAGGTTTGTTTAAAATAGTTAATTGTGAAAAGTGAAATCTTTAGTATACAAATACTTACTAAAAACAAGTACAACTAAATAAATAACATATAACAATAAAAAAAATTATCTGCAAATTTTGTTAAATAAAAAGATATTAACAATATGTTTTTAGGAAACAAATATTTCTTGATTATCTTTTTTTGGAATTATCCTGATTAAACAATTTTAATTAATTGTGATATATTGTGAATAGCTTGAAATCTATTTTAAATAAAAATGAATTGAATAATTGAAAATCTCAAGTATTGTGTCTTTAGTATAACATATTATTTGGAATGAATTTTTTTTTTGATTGTGCTCTAATTTTTTTTTAGTAACCTATATTGCGAATACGTTCAAACTAGTTTCTTAAATATATTCGAAGCAATTTTTTTTTGAAATATTGTAAATCCAAACTTTTATTTTGAGCGTATATCACCAAAAATGATGTAGATATGAAAATATTGCAAAATCCAAACTTAACCAATTCAAGTATCAAAGGATAAATTCAAAAAGTTGTATAAAGGGTTGAAGGAGAAGAATGAATGGAAGAGCAAGCCGAGCAATATAAGTGTTTAAGTGATCTTGTTGAAAATATAAGTGTTATAGCGAATGTCTAATCGAGCTGTTAAAGCGTAAAGTCTTTTGGGTTGAGTGTTAAACCATTGTAATTATTTATTTTGTGAAGCTATGCCCTTGTGAACTTTATCTATGCTCTCTTTGAGAACATTCTTTATTTTATTTTTTTTATCTTTTTTAACCTTCGAAGGAGGTTAAGAAGGTGTAACCTAAGGAGGTGAAAATATTCAGTTTAACTTGGATATGTGAGAATACTCTTTGGAGAGCTTGTCTTACAAATAAAGTAAACTTTTGAGGATATGAGAGATTGCATTATGACTAAAACTTTAGCTAAGCAAGAGATGAATTCACATCATGATCCTAATTTAGGTTTTGATTTAGCAAAATTTTTATAATTTTATACACGATGTACTTGTGATCCTAATATGTGTGATGTGATTATTTCTCTCATACCTCTAGTTTCCATTTCATTCGTAAGTACAAACCCTCTCTAAAGCATAAACCCTCTTCCAAGTACAAATCTTTTTCCATAGGAGGAGATTACGATAGCTATTGACACATCTATCCATGTTCATATGCTTTCATTTCCATCTACACAGTAGCCACCTTTGTTATAATTGAAGCCTAGTACTTATTTAGACACAAATCATAAGCTTTCAGCTATCATGTCTAGTAGTTGTCTGGAGGATCAAGAGGCCCTACATGCTATGAAACATTTATTAAGGATCATTCTGTGTATCATATTGACATTGAAGATGATAATGTGCTTGAGTTTATAAGAGATTTTAATCTAATTGACTGTACAAATGATAAGATAGACGAGTTTATATCATTTAATGATGTAGATTGCTCTAACAATTTTAATGCAAGTTTTGATACTAATACATTAGCAAATATCATTATGCCAAAATGCCCAGGCTTAACTATAACAACTATATATATGTCTGATCCAACAAATTTGCAAGTCTTTTTCAACACTAGACTGACATCTTCTACATTCCAACCACCATCACTAGCAATAAAGTCACTCCCTTCCTAACTGCTACAAGTTTCAAAGAGAACTAGCTTAGTGCATATGTGAATAAAGTTGAGAAAATTGTTAAATAGAAGTTGAAAAACTTTCATGTTTATTTCTATTTTTTTGTTGATAATAATAGTAGGATTTTAGTTTATTTTTCAATATATTCTCTCTTCAGAAATTTAAAACAACTAGAAATAATATTAAAGGACAATTTTACTACATAAAATTAAAGAAAATAAACTTTGACAAATGGCTAGAGTGAGTTAGATGCCATATATATTTTTCTTCTTCCCTTGATTTTTGCTTACATTACGCTTTCATTAAACATTTTGTAGGTTTCAAGTATGGAGGATGATTTTATTTTTCTTTTTTATTTTATTTTGTTTCTATTTTTTCCGGTAGACCGCCAATGAATATGCTTTTGGTTTTTGCTCGTTTGTGACTGTTTTAATTATGTTTTGAATTGTATCAAGTATTGAGTCATAGTGTGTTGTATGTTGTTTATATTTTGTTAGAGTCAAGTACATTTTGTGGTTTTGTTCTGATAAACTATCTGATGGAAGGTATGCTTATTCATTTTTTCAATATTTTTTTATCATATGATTTGTGTTTTGAGTTTTGAATGATAAGTGTAGACGATGTCCTAGCTTGATCTACTAGATGAACCACCCAAACTATTTATCCATCATAAATCAAATCCATCCATAACCTTCTGGTGAGGTACTAATATGATGAAACTTCCACGTCCATTTCTTGGCTTGCACATTTTCACAACCTTACCCTACTGCACCAAACTATAATATAGAAGATGCTATAGACCACTACAATAGACACCTCTTTGTGCTACGATCCTATGTGTAACATACACATTCTTTTCTAAATGTGCAGGTCTTTTCTTGTAAAGGAAAAGATTGAAGACATTTGTTGCAGTTCCTCAAGCTTGATGATGAATTCTCTCTTTTTTCCTTTCTAAATTCTGTTGTTTCTCTTGTTCTTTAAATTGGTTGCTTTTACATTGAAGATAAATGTATGTTTTAAGTGTGGAGGAGAAGAATTATAGTTTTAGGAACTACTTAACTTTCTTGTTTTGATTTATTAAATAGCTTTTAGATTTCACAATAAAATATTTATGCATATTTTCATTTGATTTTCAAGAGCATCTAGTGGTTGGCAGTTTCATAATTCTAAAAAAATTGGTTTCTTGATTTGTGTTATTTGGATCCTCTTTAAATTGTTAAATAAATTGGTTTCGAGAATTGTTGGGTGAATATTTTTTTAACCTTGGAGATTTTAAGCCTTATTCATGGACTGTCTAGTGGTCCCTTTAGTGCTTGGTTATACTTTAGAACTTAGCTTGATTCTTTGGTTTGCAACTTCATTTTAAATGCATAAATTGATATGATTAAGGCATTCTTTGTTAAAATTAAGCCATATTATTTTACTTTCATGATAATCCACTTGTTAGCCCCTTTGAGCCTTAGCCTTCTTCTTCGCTTTTAACCATCATTACAAGCCTTAAAACAAAAAAATCATGATTTTTCCTATCTTAGAGGATAAAGGAGCTTTAGAATCATCCTGATAATAGATTCTTGAATAAATGTGAGGGTTGTACTTCATTTTATCTTAAACTCCTCATGTGAATAAAGTATCTATTGGAAATGAAAGAAAAAGGGAAAAAAATGGTAAAAGCTTAAAAAAGAATAAGAAATAAATTTTGTTGAAATAAAAACTCTTAACTTAGAAGGAATTAAAGAGGAGTATAATTATAGCTTTGAAGATGCCCTCTACTTACATTTGTTTTTTATTTTATCCCCATTGTTCATTTGTTTTTATATAATTTTAAGTCTATTTTCCCTCATTTTACCTACATTTACCTTGGTACCATTATACTCTTATGAAGTCCTTCGGATTTTTGTGTGCAAGTTATTCAATTGTTGTAAATATTAGAGTCTTGCTAAGCATATGATAGTGCTTGCTTGCATGAATGTTGAGTGTACATACAAACATAAACACTCGAGAGTTGGAGAGTTATTTTGAGAAGATTCTATTATTCTTTATTCATGCTTGATTTTAGTTACTTTCTTGTTTACTGAGATATAGAATTTTCCATTCACATTCATATTTTTCTTGATTCCTTGATTTCTTAAAGGTTGTATTTTTGTTGACTCCTTTACATTTCTAGAGTCTACTATTAACATGCTATGTATTTGTTTTCTCCTCTTTGTTGGTCATGAGTGTTTAAACTTGTCTTTCTTAAATTATAATTGAGAATAAATCCATTGTTTTAAATAAGATAGAGCCTTAATGAGATTATTGGTTAAACTTATATTTAAGAATATCCCCTCACTTTTTATTGTTTATAATTATCTACAGATATTCTATGAGTTCCAAATATGATTAAATCTTCTACACATATATTCTTTGAATTTTCTATAGAGATAATCTTTTACAATTCTTACTTGATTTAGAAAAAATCTCCTTAAAATCTTATGCAATATGTGTTGCAACAGATTTGATTGCGTTTGACCTAATTGAATAAAAATTCAATACAGGTAAGTGAAACAAGATTCGAAGCAAAATATTTGAAAGAAAAGTGAGAATGAAAATTTGCAACAAATATGGAAAGAAGGTATTTGAGAGTTAATTTGTGATAGAGATAAAAACAATTGATAATTACAAACATGATATCTATGACGAAAATTTGTATATGAATTTCATGAAGGAAAAGAGATTATGAAGAGACTATAGAGGCTGAAGAGCCCCACAACATAGTATTAGATGACACACTTACGGTAAGTAAGGTATGTTTTGAACCTTTTAGAATGTATAAGGGACATTCTATGATTCTCAATATCTTTTAATCTAACCTACCTTTTGATGGAAAGGTAGTTGTTCTAAGAGGTGATTTCATACAAATTTTGGCTATAGTTTAAAGAGATTCAAAGCTAGAAATTCAATATTCAAGAATGAATTCTTCATATTTTTACTTATACAACATAATTTTGTAACTTATTAAGAACATCAGGATTAATAACAAAGTTGAAGATGACCTTACATGAGATTTAACAAAAACTAAAGCAAGATTGAACTACCTCACATATTCTCATTCCAAATTGTGAATCTGAACTTGAGCATTTTTGATGATTTAACTGCTTTTTTCCATCCTAACATTTTTAAAAACTTGCGCAATATTCTTTATTTTAGTGAAAATACTATTTTAGCTTGTACTTTGGAGATTATTTCACAAATAAATAGATATATGATGATATAGATAGATCACAAAGAAAATATATACTTGAGTTCAAATTATTTGTATATGTAGATAATAGAGATGTTCAAAGCTTGGTTTAGAAGGTTTTTTTTTTTTTTTTGAATGATTCATTTAATCAATTATTCAAAATCGTCTTTATATCAATTGTAATTGAAGCTTTCGTAATATAGTTGCATAATATTGATCAATCAAATAGGAGATTGAACATCCCTATTATTAATTCTCAAATTTTAATCAGAAGTGAAATTTGTCATATAATTCTTATTCCAACAATAATTTTGAGTAAAATAATAAAAAAATATATATGAAAATAAAGAAAAGACAATTTTCTTTAATCATATATTTTTTTGCTACGACTATAAATAAATCTTAGGGTCAAACTTTATTACATATAGAAATTATTTTATCAATCAATGTTGTTTATGGTGATATATTTGAAAATTTACCTTACATACTAAATGCAATTTATAACATTGAATTATTTTTAGTTTATAATATTCTAAAGTTTTTATTCATTATATTTCTTAAATATTTCTATTATCGTATTATTAGTTATATTAATCTAATTACTTATTGTATAATTTCATGTTTTATAATCTTATTTATTTTAATTTCTTAATTTTGTTTACCACGTGTGTCTTTTATCTATTATTATATTATTATTAAATCATTTCCAGTAACAAATTGATTTAACGTTTTTTCATAATTAATAATGCTTATAAATATGTATGATCCCGGATAGATCTAACGGCTACGCCAATTTGATTAAGAAAAGTTAAAATTATCAAATTTCCTTTATTCTTCTTTCTTCTTTCAAAATCTTTCAATTTCCTCCTAACCTCTTCTAAAGTTGGTATAGGTCATTCACACTCCATTTGTCCTTGGGCACGTTATGTATGGGACGACATAAAAGTTCTCAATTTCGGCATAAATTGAATTAAAAATATGAAATCAATGGTCAACATATCACTGTGCTGCACGCATACAAACCATGGATCTGCGGTTTCTCTCACTGATTTTAAAATGCCACGTGATGCAGTGTTGGACGATTCTTTTAGATTGATTTCAAACTTGTCTTCAAAGATATTTGCACTTGAAATACAAGCAACAATGATCAACCAATTCTTCCTTTACCAAACCGCAAATATAGAGTAATAATATATATATATATATATATATATATATATATATATATTTTTTTTTTTTTTTCCATATTTGTGATGGTGTGAAAATTGGATTGAGTGGTGGATACAACACTGGTAAAACTAGCTTCTTCAGTTGCTATAAACTTCTTAAACAAGTTGGATTCCTACTTATAAAACTAAATGACAAAACTTAATTAAAATCTAAATTTACATTTAAAAGAAAATAGTTAAAGTAAAATATTAGAAGTGATGATAAAATGGATCATCATGATTTTAATAAGGATTTGTAAAAAATTGAGACATAACTAGTAAAAAGCACATATGTAACAATCAAAAATTCTATAACATTTTTTATTCAACTCTAATAAAAAACATTATGAATAAACAAAATATAATTTGAGACTGCAAAAATAATTAATAAAAAAAGAAAAAAATAAATAAAAGAAGAAAAACATTTTTTTAGTTTGAGCGAGAATGGACCTCGTGAGAATGAAATTTCTTTCTCTTGAGGGAGAATGGATCCCGCTTGAGCGAAATCCTCTTCGCTTGAGTAAAAATCGATCGGAGAACATATGTTTTTTTTTTATAAAGAGCTCGCTTAGGTGAGTTGTATTTCGTTCAAGCGAGACTTGTAGAGTGAATTTTTTTATGCAAAATTCGTTTGAGCTAGATTTTCTCGCTTAACAAAATTATTAGAAAATTATTTCTCAAAACATTTAACTTATATCTACTACAAAGTATTAACATGCATTCAAGGTTCAAAGTACTACATAAGGTATCCAAATACATCAAACTTATGTACAACTATCTACATGACAAAAGAAAGACCAACTTAAGATCATAAAGTCCTTAAATACATCAAACATATATACAAGTGCATACAAGACAAAAGAAAGACCAAATTAAGGGCATATACTCCTTAAGGTACTGCAAAACCTGCAATTGCATTGCTCGTGTCGTAGTTCAAACACAACAAGATAAGCAAGGATAAACTAGTGAAATAATGTTTTCAACTTGTAAAAGTAAAATGAATTGAAGTGAATAGATTTAAGAATTTAAATATTAACTCTCAAGTCAAATACAAATAAGTCTATCATTCAATCACAATCTTTTATACTATATTCCAAAGCCTATTGACTTCACAATGATCCATTCACAATCATCATATCTTGATCCTTTCAATCTTCAGTATTCTGATTTCATTTCAATCAAAATGATTGCATATAAACTCATCATTCATTCATAATAATAATCATATTAATCATTCATTCATAATAATAATCATATTAGTTCAACCATTCTGAAGCTTATAAGTGCATATGTAACCAGGTACCTTGATTTCCTTTCAACCCCCAGTACACTAGCTTCATTTCAACAAAAATGATTACATATGAGCCTATAATTCATTCATCACACATAACATATCAATTCAATCATGTTGAAGTATATAGATTCATATGTAACCATGGTACCTTGATTTCCTTTCAACTCCCAAGTACACTAGTTTCATTTCAACCATAGTGATTACGTATAAGTCTATAACTAATTCATCACATATAGCGCATCAATTCAATCATACTAAAGCATATAGAGACATACATAACCATGATACCTTGATCTCCTTTCAATCCCCAGTACACTAATTTCATTTCAACTAAAATGATTACATATGACTCTATAACTCAGACATTACATTTATAACTTCAATTCCATCATACACAACCATATCAATCCAACAGTTCACAATGTTCAGTAACAGTTCCTGCCTATCAAATTATCAATATCACAGTTCATACTAAATACATAATTAACCCATATCATCATAAGACACATCTGTAATAGAAATTGAAACTTGGAACCAAAACTCATCATAGTCAAAGCTTTTAGCATAAGTTACTATTAAAAGGCTTAAAACTAGTTTCTCTTACCTTAGACAACGATTCCCAAGTCAATTCCTCTAACCAGACAATAACATCTGTCCTACTCTAGGGATATAGAACAAGTTATCCAAATAACATTAAACTTCAATATAATCTTAATAAAGTTGAGAGAAACACTTTTCTCAACTGTTCCCACTAATATTGATGACAAAAACTTAACAAAAAATAGAGAACAAATGGTGCTCAAAGTAAATAGAAACTTACTTTAATTAAGATTCTGATCGGTTAAAATGGTCCTATAAGCTTTTCAGCTACTTCATGGCTTCATCAGATTCTGAAACAAATAAAGTATGGAAAGTGAAAATGAGAGAAAAGGGAAAGAGAGATATAGAGAATGAAGGGTGAGAGAGAAAAAGCTTAATTTATATATTTTTTTTCTTTTTTTTACAAAAGGGAGGATTACATCATAGAGTGATATGAATTTAATTTGAGTGTAATTAAAGTATTTTACAATATATTTTAATTTTTCTTTTCTATTTGTTGGATGTAAAAAATGTTGAAAAATAAAATATAAATGAAATATTTATAACATAGTTAACAGTCAGTGTCTTTATATATATATATATATATATATATATATATATATATATATATATATATATATATATAAAGAAAATAGTTATATTTAAAGACAATTTAGAAAAGAATTGTATACATCAAATCAAATAAAAAAAATATTATTATTGTAATTATTATTGCTGTTTGCAGTAGAAATATAATATTTTTCAAAATTTTTTGACTTATTATTAAATATTGTAATTAAAAAAAATATGAAAAAATAAATTTTAATTTCTCTTCTCTATTTATATCATATAAAAAAAATATTGAAAAGTAAATCTTAATGGAATAGTTGCAGGAAAGTTAGAGGGAGGTCATATAAAGGAAAGGGCAATAGTCGAACTGCGGGTTTCATCATCTCATCTTTATTTTTAGAAGAAAATTTTATTTCTATTATAATTTCTTTTTATCAGGTATACTCTGTATGTAATAATTAAATATTATTTTAAATATAATTAAATATTTTTTTATAAAGTATTTAATGGTAAAATAATATATATTCAATGTCAAATATAAAAAAAGTTATAATTGTATAAATATTAAATAAGAGTATCAATTAATAATTAGATAAATGTTAAATAATAATAAAAAAATATAAAGGATCATATGACCTAAAAATAAGTTATGATATTAGAATTAAATTAAAGTTAATATAGATTTTTTAAGTTATCTAATAAATTAAAGGTGTTTTAGTAATTTAAAATGAAGATGAGTATTGGATTGAGAATGAGACATGGTACCTAAGTCATAAGTATCACAAGCCTCTTCCTTTTCTCATCTTCCCTCTCCCCTTTATCACTCTTTCTCATCATTCTCTACAAGTTATCAATTTTCTCTTTAAATAAGTAACTCTTCCATTTTCATCTTTTTTTTTGGTATGTGATGTTACTTACGAGAAATGTAGGATTATGAACTTTGAAACCCTAATCCCAAGAATCATTTTCCAAATATATATGTTATTTCTTAAACCTTTTTTATGAGCTATTCCTAAAATTACTATTTTTATTAAATATAATTCTTGCATATGGAGATCTTTGAGTGTAATATTATATCTTATGAAATATTTTATTAGCGTTGTTGAAAGTTATATGTACCTTAAATTTAAACCATAGCTTCAAGTGAGATAAATTTTTAAGTATAGTCCATATTCATGAGTAATTGAGAAAATAAATTACTAAAAAGATATCATTCAAAGGATATTCAAATCTCCGTTATTAAATGACTCTAAGAGTATATGAGAGTTCTTAGGTTTAAATTTTCAAGAGAGTACAAGTATCATGAATTCATGATATAAAGGATAGAGATGTCTCTCTCTTCGAATGTTTAAACTCAACATTAGCCTAATAGAATGAAAAAAAACAAGACACCGTACTATTTCTTAAGTTAGCTTTATTTACTTGTTACATTTGACATATGATTTTGTTTATTATTTTCGAAATACTAGTATATGAAATGTATTTCAATAGACCTATTTATTTTATTTTTCTAGTCAGTGAATTAATCTCACATAGTCTTACATATTCCAATTGAACAAGTTCAAAAGTGAATTATATAGTTTGAAGTATGAAATAAATTTTAATTTTTGATGCAACTTCCAAATTTCTTAATTATCTTTTTGAAAGGACCTTTATATAATTCATTTTCTAAACTCACAAGTATGGTTATATATTTTATCTTTCAGTTTTGTACCATTGATTCAGGGATATCAATATATAACAAATATTATGTAATATAAATGTTAATTTATGTAAATTTTATTATTCACATTTGTTATTATTTATGTTATGTCTATATCCTTTCTAAGCATTGCATTTATAACATCAAAGCACATTCGTTTTTTATATTATGGATAATGAGATTGATTCATCGTACATGTATTTTCAATACATTAAGCCTGATCAACTCTTTATATGGAAATGCAGCTTGTGAATTATGGCTAGATATGGTCAAAAACAAAATACATCTTATATGTCTCAAGAGTATGATAGAGAGACCATAAAGATGATGGCCAATGCTACAAGGGAACAAGGCCAAACAACAATAGATTTGGTGGCTCATCTCACTAGAGAAATCAATCATGGGAATGGTGAGACTGCACCTCTAGGCAAGGGGATACTAATATTGGTTTCTCAAAACGTAGGAAGAGCTTACCATTGTAGCTTAGTGGAGAGTATGATCCTATTGCATCTGAAGCTTAATCCCAAGGTATAGAGGGCATATTTGAGGTAGTCCCTTATATAGATGAGGATAAGATTTGTTATGCTACAGTCATGCTTAAGGATGAAGCTAAGGACTAATGGAAGGAACTAGAGAATATTCGAAGCAATTAGGGACTCCTTGATTTGGGAAATTTTTCAAAATCTACTTCTTGGACAAGCAATTCCCCAAAAGTCCGAGGAACCTAAAGGAAATTGAATTTATTCAATTGGACCAATGATCTATGTTAGTTGGACAATATATTGCAAAATTTAAGGACTTGGCTAGATTTGTCATATATCTATAATACCATTCAAACAAGGAGTAGAAAGTCAATAAAATGAACAACGGTTACAAATTGATATTCAGAGTTTGGCCAAAGTTTGGAAATAAAAGACTTCTTTCGACTAGTGAACAAGTTCGACTAGTGAACAAGTGTTTAATAGTTTTAAGGCGATGTTGAAAAGAAAGATTTTACAAAAAAGATAGAGTTGGAATCACAAGTATGAATGACAACAAGGTGAGACGGGTATGAGTTTGACTATCTTCATCCACATCCACATCTTCATAGGGTATGAAATTTTGGTCCCATTCTCATTCCATCGGATAATAAATATACTTGTATCTATGCCTATACTGAATATTAATTAAATATTTTTTCATAAAAAATAAAATTTGTAACAAGCAAAAATGATATTATCAAGGATTCAATGTTAAAAGGATATAAATTCTAAGAGTTTACACAATTAAATACTTGAAATTGAAAGTCATATGTTTTCATGTGAAAAATAAATAAACAACAAATAAAAACATTAAAATATAAGTAAAAATAATCAAATGTTTTCCCTAAAAACCATTTTATTTAATGAAATTGAGATTTGTGTTTCCTAAATGCAATACATCATTTGAATAAAATAAAAAAAAATTGTGTAATGAGATTATGATAAGAAAAAAAGTACCTTAAGGATCTAAGAGAACTTTGTGAATATTAAATAACTCTAGTAATACTTAAGAAAGAGAATAGAAAATTATGTAGCAAAAGAAACAAATGAGGGCATTTCATGTGAAATGAAACTAAGGACAAGAAAGAATAAAGAAGTCTTTTAGGTTACTTAATAAACTATGTGCATTTCATATGTCATATTTTCATATGGCACAAAATTAAGGTGGTTATGTACCTTGTTAAGATGGAAAAATGCACCTTATGAAATTTTACAATCTTTAAATTTAAATTAATGTTGGAGAGTACTACTTTCTTCAAATAAGGATATTTTTATAAACTATTGAAGAATGACTGATAGAATGATAATCAAAGAACTTAAATCTGTAATGTATTTATTCATTCACATTCTTTCTATTTTTTTTTTTTTTTAAGGTTTCCATATAGGTTTTAATTATTCTTACTACTTTTTATATTCCTTCTCTTATGTTTCATAATATTTTGAAGAAAAAAATATAATAAAATATCTATTCATATAAATGTTTCATATAATAAAACAATAAAATGTGTTTCTTAATTTATATTGTTAATTTGTGATTGAGTAACACTATAAGAAAAAAAAGAGTATTTAGAGACCAATTTTTAGTTACCAAATAGAATGATTGCTTACTATAACTAAAATAATTACTAAATTAGGTTTTGGCTACTTAACAACTATAAAATAAAAGTAATGATTGAATTTAGTGACTAGTTAAGTCAAGATAATTTGTATCTAACATTAGTCACCAAGATTTTAGTCACTTATATCATTAGATTCTAAATTGGTATCTAATTAAGTTAGAGACTAATTTAGAATCTAATGATATTGGTGGCTAAAACCTCGATAGTTAATGTTAGATACCAATTATTTTGACTTAATTGGTCAATTATTACTCATATTTTGTAGTTATTTAGTAACCAAAACCTAATTTGGTAATTATTTTGGTCACAATTAGTAATCATTTTATTTGGTAGTTAAAAATTTGTCTCTAAATAACTATTTTCTTATAATGTAATCTATATAAACATAAATAAAGTAATATGTTTGGATTACAAAGTTTATTCTATTTCACATATTATTATTATTAAGAAAAAGGAAATAAAAAATCATAAATTGAAACACAAATGCTAGCTATTTTTTTTGAAGGATCCATATTTTATGTAAAAGCAATGAATAAAATTTTTGAAATAGCAATGCTAGAATGAAACTTGCCGTACAAATTCTTGTGAATTTTAAAATAATTAGTCAAAATTTAGATTGGATAAAAACTAGAATCACACAATTTAAAAGAAATTAAGACTAAATCCATCACTATAAAAATAGGAAAACCTTCACTTATTCAGAAACTAAAAACAAAATTATCTTTTTCTTGACTGGTATATATGTCTTCAGTTATTCTGATTATCATTTGGATTATGAAAGCTAGCTTTTCGATTACCGAAAGCGTCTCCAAAATCAAAAGTTTCGGAGGCAAGTTTGGAGTTCATGGTTTACCCAAAATTCAAAATTTTCATCTGTGTGATGTTACACCACATCTTCCAAACTTGTTCTACAAGCATATCACCAAGTAGTTAATGGCAATTTGGTTTAGACTATATTAGTATAATTGCTTTTAAAATAATTACATATTTAAAAACTACAAAGGATTTGTTTAAAATTAAAAAAAGTAGTTTATTTTTAAAATGATTAATTATATTTTTATTCCTCAATTTAAAATAATTTTAGTTCCCAAGCTTAAAAGAAATATAGTCTCTTGAAATTGGAAAAAAAAATATTGTCCACTTGATAAACACTAAATTGGAGAGTTTAAAAAATAATTTTAAATATTATATCTTAAATTCTAAATTTCAAATCATAAATTCTAAATCCTAAAAGAAAACTCATCCGCATTAGCTTCTCAAATATTAGGAACTCCAGTCATATTTTTTTTTTTTTCAAATTTGAGATTATTTTTTTTTTTTGTAATTTGACAAGCACTCAACTAAACTTTTTAAAAATACACACATTAGGCAAATGCATAAGAGACTATACTCTTTTTATTAAAAAGACATGTTTTCAAAAGAACCACCAAATCCGATGTTATACAACATGTCCATGTGCGAACTGAACTTTCTATTACAAGGTTTTCAACCATCGTTGGCAATCATGAATCTTCTACATATGCATGCATCTTCCATAAGCTAAATTTGTGGAAAAACAAGTCACGAACTTGAATAAAAGATCTCAGAGGAAGTGCGTTTGAATTGGCTGCTACATCTATCAGTAACAATCTCTTACTTCTGACGAAGAAAAATATTTTTATATAACCTTTGAAAACAATTTATAATGTAGAACACTAATATTTATCTTGCATAAGATATGATAATCAAAGGTAGTAGTTCAAAATGACAACTAGCATCTAGCACTAATGATAGCATCACCAATTATTAATGAATACAAATAAAAATTTACTAAACACTCAAAATTTTCAACATTGTATGCAAATAAAAAAAAGTGCATAGAAGATGATCAATGATTGAGGTTTGTGTGTTTTACTTCAATCAAGGCGCATTACGCGGTCATGGCCATGTATTATCTACCCACTTTTCCTACTATTTTTGTATGTTTCTGTCTTTTTTTTTCTTCTACCATTTTTTAATGCATTTGGAATTTGATATAAAGTGGGAAATTTTCAAGAACAAATATAAGACTGTGATTGTTTTTCTGAAGAGAATAAGAATGAAGATGTCAGCACTTTCTGAAGTCCATGTGCACATAGTGCAATTCTTGGTCATAATCAAAGTTGAATTTATATATAAAGTAATTTGTCATATGCAGTGTCTCAAAGCAGACACTTGCTAGGTAGCAGTTATTATCTTGTGATATTCTCAAATGGAAGCAGCTTATATATTGCTTTCTTCTTTTATAGGAGGCAATTTGGATCTACATTTGATACTACTGATTAAACTTTAATCATTCAGGTAGAATGTTTCGTTTGCTCCTTATAAGCATATAAATGTTTTAATATCTGAAAATAATTTTCATTTCAAATATTAATCTTTACTTTTAAGTATTGAAACATATTTTTTCTTTGTATGTTATCAATTAAATATAATATAGTCCATTAATTAAGTAGAAAAATTAAATTGTATTTTAATGATAATATGTGAGACTTATTTAAAACAAAAAGACAAATGTAGAAGGTTGAAGTTACTTTCAAATATTATTTATTTATTTATTAATATTTAAGGAGTAATTTGAAAAAAATATACATACACTTTCAAATCTTGAAAAAGATCCAACCAATAATTTAATTCACACACGTGATAATTTTTATAGTTTTAACTCTTGGAAGCATTTACACTGTTAGTACACAATTAGGGTTCCCATGCGTAGTTCTTGAGAAAAATGGAAAAAGCAGTGTGAATAAATATGAAGATGGATAGTTAAATAAAAGGTTAAAAAGATTTTCAAACATTTGGCCTTTTATATTGCCAACTTTAAGTTTACTTAAAAAAATCAATATATTATTGGAGGACTTTTTTTTGTCCTTTTGTGTGTTTAAAGGTGAGAATAAGAATAAACATAAAATTATGTGGACTATATTATGGTCTTAATGGTTAGCTGTTTGGTTGAAATGTTTAAATTATTAATATACACAAATATATATAAATATATATTGACAAATATATCAATCAGATTAGTTTTTCTCAATGGTAGGTCAAGCATCTAACACCATCTCCAATAAAAAAGAATATGTTCTAGGTTTTTAATTCACTTTTTCTGAACCCTTAGTACGAAATAGAAATTATGATAGAACCTAGTTTGAGTTCTTAACTTATTTTAAATGCATCCTAGAATTCATATTTCTAAATTTTTTTATTTTAGCATTTTCGTTGATTTTGCTGAATATACTAGCAGCATGTCCATTGAAAAATCTTATTTCCTTTTAGTATTTTTTTTTTCAATTTTTTTGAATGAATTATATAGTAAACATATTACTTTATCTACAAAAAAAGGAGTTATTGTGGCTTCTTACAGAAGAATGTTCTTGCATGTGGAAGACACCTAAACATGCTCCAAGATGAAACCGGAAATTAAACTATTCTTATGACTAATGTGATTAATATTTACATTTTTTATATTAAAATAAATTTTTAAATTCCAATACATTGCATAAACTAATTTCTAATAGATAAATTAAAATGTATGATACACACATGCTGGGGGCATAACCTCTATAGAAGTCTTAACTGGCTAGCAAATCTGTTTGAAATGTTATTTGGAAATAAAACCATTAAAAGACTAAGTGAACTTATTCTGTTATTACGCTTAAACAGGTCTATTAATAGTTATAACTTTTCTTATATTATGGTTTATATATATATATATATATAGAAAATTATGCATGTTTAATATTACATAATGGGTGACTTATTTAAAAGCCTCTTTCGTAAATAAGAGCCTTAAATAAATATAAATTTATTTTTCAATAATCTTATAAGTTTTCTTTCTTATGCGGATTAATATTCTTAATAATGAAGATATATATATATATATATATATATATATATATATATATATATATGATTTTTTATATTATAATAATATTATTAGTTTCATTTATATTTACTTGAATAAGTGGGCATGTTAGTTCGTAAAAGCGTTTAACCATTTTTAACTAAATACATTTTTATAAAACCCTAAGTCTGTTAATATTTAAAATACTCTATTTCAACCTGAGCCTAAGTAGATTAGTTTGATATATTTTTAATTCTAATAATTATTTTATTCGATTAAACGTCTACTACTAAGTAAAAGTTATTAAATTATAATATAATTAACTTTTATTGAGGTATATTCAAGTACCACAATTTGGAACTTGACTTTATTCAATTAATTTATTACCAGACAATTGATATTAATGAAAGGAATGAGTTTAAGAAAGAAAGAGGTGAATTGAACTCAGAATTTTTAAATTTTATAAATAAAAAACTTTACTTAAGCTTTGAATACAAACAATGCATACAAACATACTACTTTGCACAAGAAGATTTTCAGAACAAAGATTAATAAACAATTCTGAAGAAAGAGAGAGATCAACATATTGGTCGAGTCTATAACTAATTACATTCAGTTACCTAATCATACAAGCTAAGCCACAAACATCACTGTAACTTTCAAGTTTTACAATCACATTAAACAAACAAGCAAAGTTTTGAAACCTCCAAGACTTTTATTCAACCCTTTGTAATATCCTATTTCAAGATATACATGAAAATCTCATTCAAAAATTCAAAATATATTTGGAGATCTTATTCGAGTCACAACAACAAAATCATTTGGATCAAAAGTAGTCATATAAGAAGTAATAATTATCATGTGATAAACTAGATTTTCTTGAACTAATGGATTGATCTTCAATTACACACACATGAAAGCTCCAACAACATGTAATGGTCACTTTTAGTTATCACTCAAAAGGCAAAAAGATTTTTAAAAAATTTCTATTAATTTTGTTGGCTTTAGTTTAGAAATCTGGAAGAAATATATATGAGACTGTTAATTGATTAAAATAAAATCCTAAAAAGAGTTATTAGAGTTTTGATAGATTCAAACAATATTTTAATCTGTTAAAATATTTATTAAATTATTAAACAAAGAAATTCAAAATAAGAATGAGATTTGATTAAAACAACATTTTAATTCATTAAAACAGAGTGACATAAAGTACTCCTAATTTTAAGTTTTTTTATTTTTGATTAAAATATTTATTTTATAATATTTTTAATCCATCGAGAATATTATAATTTATTGAAAACTTATTTTAATTGATTAAAAATATACCTTTGATCAAAATCATGAGATGAGAACTTACAAAAATTAACCTAATTAGCCAAGTTACAGTACATAACATTTCTTCATATAATTATTTGTCAAAGCTTTATATTACAGTCTTCAGATGCTTCAAAATTTTTAAGAAGTGTTGAGTCACAATATAAAGTTAAATTTATCAAATAAAGCATATAGTCACATATTCAATAAATATACATATACTCACAACATAGTTTATTTTAATTAGATATTTAGTATCAGGCAAAACTATCTAGAAAACTAATTCTGGCAAAAAACCTAATAGCTTAAAATTGTTAGACTAAGTTATTAAACTATAATATTCGGTAAAATTATTTATTAAAGTATATTTTAAATGTAAAATAACAAAAATAGACACATTTAAGTATAATTCATATCAAAGTTCAATTGATAAAAATATATTTAGGTATTTATAATTTAATTTTCTTAATTAATTTTAGAATATTGTAGTTTTTATTTATAAATCAACTACTTTTATTTTATATTTACTTTTAAATTTTGTTTTTTATATAGTGCTATTTTATTATTAATCTTATGCAATATCTTAAAATACTTCAAATTAAGTTTTAAATAAAAATAACATAATCAAGAAAATGTCTTACTTTAATTTACTTTGATTTATGTATCTTAAATTATAATAATACTTACCTTATTTAAAGGATAAAAGATTAATTTAACAAGTATTATAAACAAACCATGAATAAATATAAAAAGTATTAAGAATTATAAGTTTACAGTTTAAAAGACGTGTTCAAGTTTTCAAAACACAAACTAATGAAAAAAATTACCAAATATTATTTATAAAGCTAAAGAAGTTTTTATCTGATAAAAGATTACAAATTTGAGTAAATTCTGATTTTGCTCTCCTATTATTTTTGTTTTAAATTTAGTATCTTAAAATTGGGAAAAAAAATTATGTTAGTTCCTAAACACTAAATATAAAAGACTAAAAACAACTTTAAACTCTAAATTCCAAACTTAAACAATAAATATAAAAAAAATCATTTCAATCTATGAATTTATTATTTAGACCTAAATTATAATTTTTTACTTTTGAAGAATCTAAACAGTTTTTTTTTTTTTTTTTTTTT
>Ga0209700_103833_pt1 | contig 28140 bp, 20 predicted proteins | sample SiratroredBW_FD_187528 | JGI IMG/M metagenome (GOLD analysis project Ga0209700, IMG submission 187528) | Root nodule microbial communities of legume samples collected from California, USA - Siratro red BW (SPAdes) (version 2) | ecosystem: Host-associated > Plants > Roots > Nodule | place: USA... | reverse complement strand
TATATATACATATATATATATATACATCTATATATATATGTATATATGTATATATATATATATATATATATATATATATATATATATATATATATATATATATATATATATATATATATATATATATGTATATATAATGTGAGTTTGTTTGGAGTTGCAACTAACTGTGAAAACTAGATATGTTGAACCTTTTCTTGAAAGTATCATGCTTAAACTTTATTGTTTTAAGCACCACACAAAAGCAAAAGATTGTTATAGAAAAATCCAAAACCCATGATTTTGATTAATTGCTGACAACAACTAAGTGTAAAACATGGTCATGTTTTTTTTTTTTGTAAAATGACAGTATTTGGTCAACAACAAATAATGTGAAACATAAGTATTTCATCTATGAAATGATACAACATTTTGATGTCTTCTTTTATGTTAGATAAAACATTTGACATGCTTAGACGATACAAACATTGATTTAAACTAATCTCGTACGACATGAATATCCATGTTATGATGCAGGGAATATCTGTTACTTTTGCTTGCAAAGAACATCCGTTTAAAGGTTTAAGTCACATTAATAATCTCTTGGGTGAAGAGCTAAAACTCATTTCTTCAATGACTCCCTGGTGCTAGCATTGTCAATTCTAGAAAGACTATCTTTATCGTATGAATTTGACCTTTAGATAAATTCAAGTAAAGGATCATTGTCCAACAAGAAATAAATACATCCATCTATAGGAATGTTCTGTGAAAAAAGAAAAGAGCAATTAATGTTTCATGGAACGCATTAATGCATCTTTCACAATCGAGCTCATCAAACTCACACACAACATTCAACTGAGTTAAAGCTATGATTTGTAAAAACTAATTTCTTTAATGCTTATTTAAAGTCATTCATCAAGAAGAAGAGAGAGACAAGTACATAGTATTGAAACTGTGCACATCATAGATAACACTATTTTTGTCCACTTAGCAAACTATAACTTGTAGAAAATAGGTTTAGGCTGAGTTCAAGAGGGGGGTGAATTGAACTATTAAAATTTTCAAAAAAATTTCGCAAAATACTGGAAAGTGTCAAAGATTCAAATTTACTGATCAATGAAATTCAAAATTACACAGCAAAGATCAATATGTTACAGAACAGATTCAAATGTCTTGTACAGTGCACTCAAATAAATAGTAACATCAGTTGATCAAAACAATATCAAAAACAGAAACAGAAGCAATCAGTTGATTATAAAAGATGTTTTTTTTAAGGAAAATTCAATCCAGTAGATAAACAGTAATAACTATAGTGTACAACAAATCAAACACTCAGTATAACAATTCAGATAAAATACTAAGACCAAGAAACAACAATTTGAATCAAGAAATATACCTTTCAGAAATTTTATTAATCAAACTGTAATATCATAAAACCGTTAACACATCAATGCACTCAAAAATAGTTCCAGTCAATTATTTGAAAGATATAATAGTTTCAGAAAGACACAATAATAACAGCAGAAAGAACAATCAATTAAACGCAAAGAGCAATTAATTGAGTGTGCGATAACAGAAAAGATAGGTGTTCAAGAAGAGAAAAAGAAAGATCAAGAACACAAAGATTTATACTAGTTCACCCTTCCTCAAGGACTACATCCAGTCCTTTGCTGATTAGCAAAGAGTTCCACTAATCAAGATCACCAAGATCAGTTCACACAATACAAAACACTTGCACCAGCAAGCAATCACTGCTCCCCACAGTACACACTGCTCCCCGCAGCGAACACATGTTAGCACCAAGGCTAAGCATTGGATTTGATGAAGTCAATATTGTGAGCACCAAGGCTTAGCATGTGAAGCTGATGAAGACTGCCTCATGAAGAATCTATTGGAACAAACCTGGACCAGAATTGTTCAAGTGAAGACATTGTGCCAACATTAAGATAGTTGGGTGATTTGGTCTTGGTCCTTAGTTGGATTTGTGTGTTGGTGATTGGCTTGGTCCTTAAGCATTAGTGGCATGGTTCATCACTTCTGAGGTGCTAAAAAGATTCACAAACATTTTTATTAAAACTGTTTTTAATAAAAATAGCCCAAACTGTTTTTTGCTGGAAAAGGTTTTTCAATCAATTGAATTTCTAAAACAATCGATTGAATGTGACAGTTATTTCTGTTACAACTGAAATACAATTATTTCTGTTACAACTGAAATCTTTGACTGGGTGAAACTAACAGTCAAAATCAATCGATTGAATGGTTTGTTCAATTAATTGAATTGTGACAGCTAAGCTGTTTTTAAAACTGATTTGGGTATTTAAAGGAATGAGAATCATCACTTTCAGAATTATCAAATCAAATACTTTCGAAAAGCATTCCTTGAGATTTTCTAAGAGAGATATTGCCCCTTTTGTGCGATCGTCATTTTGGCAAAGCTTTTGAAATCAAGAAACCTCCAAGAACGTGAATCTTTGAAGCATCCTTTGAGTGAGGTTCTTGCGACTTTGGTTCTAGACCAAAGCTAAGTCTTCGACACCTGATCTTCATTTTGTGTAATCTGTTTTGTGTAGAAGCACTCTGTAATCTTTTCTGATCCTGTTGATTTGTAATCTGTTTGTTGTTTTCAATTACTGGGTTTGTAATTGAGTTGGTGCAGTGGGTTTCTGCACTGGTCTCGTATCTGCTAAGGGGTTCAGTAGAGGGTGAGTACTGCTGGGAGCAGTATTGCTTGCAGACTGCAAGTGTTGTGGTGCAGTGGGTTTCTACACTAGTTACACACTAGCTGAGGGGTTCAGTGAGGTGTGGGTTTACTGCTAGGAGCAGTTTGTAACTTGCTGAGAGCAAGGGTTGTAAACTGATCTTGTGATATGTTTTAGTGGAAATCTTTGCTAGTTTGCAAAGGACTGGACGTAGCCCTTGAGGAAGGGTGAACCAGGATAAAAATTTTGTGTTCTTGCTTTTCTCCCTACTCTTCTTGATTTCTTTTATTCACTGCTGCCATCACTTAAATTAACTGAATTAAAATCTGTTCATACTGTTGATCATACTCTGAACATCTGTTTTCATAATTAACTGTGATTCTGGATTGTGTTTGATTTACTGGATTTTGTTTTAAACATCTTAAATCTGGATTAACACATTTATACACTGTAAACTGTTTTCCGGGTTTAAGTGATTTCTGGGTTCATCTCTGATATTTTCCACTGTGCATAATCAATTGTTTACAAAATTACATAGTCAATTGATTGAATAAAGAACTTTCATTCTCTACTTCAAGAACAAATCAGATTTGCGAAAAGTTTTTGAAAGTTCAATTCACCCCCTCTTGAACTTGGTCTAAACCTTATTTTACAACACACACTACTGAACCCTATAGTAGGTGCCTTACTAATGCAGAATCCTTTGCACTAAACTAGTTACAATTACAACACTATGTAACTTGCAACACCACAATCACAGTACAAGAAATGATCAAGAATACAATGAATACAAAGTGATTCTACTCAACAGATTACAAAATGTACTAAGATCAGAGTAGAACACTTAGTTCTGGATTAAGATCACAGTTACACAAGATCAATTCGAAAGTAAAGCTCCAAGATCAGTTTTCTTGATGAAAATCAATTAACAAATGATCACAAGGTGTAAGCACGCTTTCTATCTCAAAAACTTCACTAGTATTCGCTCATAATGATTTATGTATCTTTTTATGTGTAAAACACGTGCATGGTCATTATATAAAAAAACTGATTAGCTGACTGTTAAAAGCTTCAATCGATTGAGTCAATCGTCCAATTGATTGAATTATTCTTTGACTTAACAGAAAATTCATTAGGTTCAGATTCTGAAAATAGTTTACTGATTCCCTTTCTAAAATAGATTATCAAAATCTGCTTTGTTCTTCTTATTTAATCTTTTGAAAATATGATTAAGCAAATTGATTTTGGAGCTTACTTCGAATTATCAATCATGTAACATATGATTTTGAACCAAAAGCACTACTCACAAACACACACAGCCTAAGTCTAGGACCAGTACTTGATCAAGCTCTATAAGTCTTCATGCACTTCATGTTGCAAGCTAGGATCCATTATAGACTTCATTCTTGTGTTGATTTCATCAAATCATATTAAGCAGCTCCTGGTGCTAACAATCTCCCCAAATTTGATGAAAGCAAACACGTGTGTGTTGTGTTGTATTACTTTAACCTGTAACAACTCAACTCTAGAACAGTTGATTAGTAATCTGTAAGTTCAACAGGTTCAGAGAAATACTTAAAATCAGACTGATTGAACTGAAACAATTAGTTAAAATTCCTTATCATTCTCAAACCAGATCAGATCAGATTTTTCTGCTATCATACCATTGCTCCTCATACTCCATTGTCTCGTTTATAATATTGAAGAGAAGAAATGAGACAATATTAGAAATAGAACCATGTTAAACATAAAAACACATATTTCATTTCACAATATATATCTGGGTAACAGATTAGAATGACTTGATCAGCTAGATTTTACATCATACATTAGACAGACAGATTACTACATCTTTCAACAAACTAGATACCCATCAGAGCAGCAAAGTTGGATAAATTAACATAAAACAACACAGCAACAACAATATATAAAACAAAAATAAAAACAAAAAACTAAACTAAAGACAACACACCAGACCTAGCAACACACCATACTACCTACTAAACACACACCAGACCTACTTCTCCCCCTTTGCATTCATCAAAGTGAGGGAAGAAGAAATCAACAATGATATGCATGAACAAGCTCAGTTGTCTGTATTAAAAAACATGTGCCTAACTTGTTTTGACATCCTCAAGAGATCCTTCAATGTTCCAGAACCTGGTTTCACAATATTGATAGTGGTTTCTCTCTTCTTCATGCATGGTATGTAGGTGTGATTTCATATGTTCCTCAAAACCAGCAAAGTAGTTCTCATAACCAGTGTGTGAAACATCATGTATAGGAACATCACAGCCTTCATCTTTTTCGACTGGTTAAGGATCAGAACTGTCATAATCAACTTTGCGGATCCAATGATCATCATTTACCTTTGTCAATCTGATCTTATTGAATGTTGCTGCACTAATCTCATTTTGTGCTTTCGCTTGTTCCACTACTTCTTCTTCAGTATCAATCATAAAATATTCAATAAATTGAGATATGAGAACAGCATAAGGAATTCTGTATTCGACCTTCTTCCTTATCTTAATCAGATGTTCCTTGATCACACTGATCCAGTCTACTTGAATCTTCCCCATTAGACAGTACATCATCATGAGATCTTCTTTAGTTAAACAACATGATTAAATCCTCTCAGTGTTAACAGCCATATCACAATGAATGCCAGGATGCGTGGAGTCACAGCCAGTCCACCCACTGAATAGCTCCTGCATTCATTATTAGGATTCCTCAAACAGGACTTGAAGAACTGTGCTTTGTTGAACCTTTCCAATCCAACAATGTTGTTCTTTCCAATAGGAATTCCAGCATTCCTCAGCCTCGCAACAGCTAGCCAAACATCATCATTGATGCAGATATCTATTCCTTTGACTTGAGAATATATGGCTTCTTCATCAGACCACATATTGGTCAGAAAAACCTTGACCAAGTCTAGATAAACATTTCCAGACAATCTCACAAATTTCAAGTTTTTGGAACCTCAAGGCTTCTCTAACATCATCCAACTTCTCCTCTTTCATCCATAACATCTTAAGAACTTTAGGAGCAATGATAACTTTCCTACTGAATTCTCTATGGTATTCCTCCATGCTTTTATAGTTTCCAGCAAACCAGCATTCAAGATAGCCAGTCTCATTGAATTCACTTGGTTCAGCATTTGTCACACAAGCTCTCTTGGTGCGCTTCTTTAGTGTGGAAGATGAAGCCATTTGTGAGAATGAACATAAGAATGATAGTGTTTTATGAATCCAGAATATATTGAATGCAATGTGTTGGATTCTTCTGTGATTAAGTTCCTAATGGCATAACTATATATAATGCTAGTTATACGCACAAGACAAAACTGAATGCACTTTCAAATTCAAATCTAGTCATGCATGTTGTTCATTGATGGACAGATAAAGCGAATCTTTTCAGTTTAGTTCTGTAGGTAATAAACTGTAACAAAAATATACTTAGCTTCAGGACATATTTCAACTTTTGACTTGTTGACTCTCAATAAGCATATGACACGTGGAGCTTTTGAATTTATCTCTCCTCACATATGCTCTGCTATAGGTGTCAGCTCAGCTTGGTCAATGCTTTTTCATTTGACTGAGAATCTGCAGTGGAATCTTTTCATTCCCCATATAGTAGTCTTCCTTGTACCAGCTTATTGTCTAGAGGTTATTAGGTCTCCTCGTTAAGCATTCTCTCGTCCAATCAATTAATCAGCATTTATACATAATCAGATATTATGTCAATTTCAACAGTTTCAGTCAAAGCTCAGTAAATTGTCTTGATAAATCACATAATGTATAAAATATAATCAAGAATCAATACATTTATGAGCTGATTTAATTTCTCAAATATTTTTGAAATCAATAATTCCTAATTCATTTTTGAGAAAATTAAATCTCTCTTTAGTAAGAGGTTTTGTAAATAAATCAGCTAATTGATTCTCAGAAATTACGCAATCACCATTAATTATATGATCACTAATAAAATGGTGGTGTATTTCAATATGCTTAGTTATGGAATGCTGTATAGGATTCTTTGTTAAATTTATTACACGAGTGTTATCACACAATAATGGGATTTGAGACAAATTGAGACCGAAATCACTTAGTTGTTGTTTAATCCATAAACTGTGTACACAACAGCTTCCAGTTGCAATGTATTATGCCTCTACAATGGATAGAGCAACACAAGCTTGCTTCATATTGTGCCATGAGATCAAACTAGACCCTAGTAAATGGCACGTTCCACTTGTGTTTTTTCTGTCAATTTTACATCCTGCAAAATCACTATCAGAATAACCAATTAGATTTAAAGATACCTCACTTGGATACCATAGTCCGATATCAATTGTCCCTTTGAGATATTTCAGTATCCTCTTGGCTGCCATGTAATGTGATTCCTTAGGCTTTACTTGAAATCTTGCACACAAACATACACTGAACATAATACCTAGTCTGATTGCAGTTAGATATAACAGTGAACCTATGAGACCTCTATATTTGGTTTGATCATAATTTGTTCCATTCTCATCAGTATCTAGAGAAAATCTAGTGGCAATTGGTGTAGACGCTTCCTTGCAATTCTCCATGTCGAATTTCTTCAATAGTTCTCGACAATATTTTGATTGGCAAAGAAATGTTCCATGCTGAAACTGTTTAATCTGTAGGCCAAGGAAGTAATTGAGTTCTCCCATCATTGACATCTCAAATTCTCCCTGCATTGCTTTAACAAACTGCTCACATATACTTGTACAAGAATGATATCATTGTATGCTTTCGTAATGAATATTGTCTTATTTGTTTTCCTCTTTCATAGCCTTGTGAAAGAAGGAAATTACTCAACCTCTTATACCACTGTCGAGGTGCCTGTTTCAAGCCATATAATGCTTTCTTGAGCTTAAATACATGATCTGGGTATTTGTGGTTTTTAAATCCAGGGGGTTGACTCACACATACCTCTTCATCAATATATTCGTTAAGAAAAACACTCTTGACATCCATTTGGTGCAGTCTAAATCCATTCATGCAAGCATATGCTAATAGTAATCTTACTGCCTCCAATCTAGATACTGGTGGATAGGTTTCTCCAAAGTCTATACCTTCCTCTTGATTGTATACCTTTGCAACCAGCCTCGCTTTATTCCTTACAATTACACCTTGCTCGTCCAGTTTATTCTTGAATACCCACTTAGTTCCAATAGCATTCATCTGTTTAGTTTTGGGAACTAGTATCCATACTTCATTTTGAGTAAACTGATTTAGTTCTTCATGCATTGCATTGATCCAGTTCCAGGTTTTCGTGCATGTTCTGGGTAGTCTCATCAAATGCAATATGCATGGATTCCTCAACTAGCATGGTTCTCTTATTATATGCTCTATATGCATGACCATGCAGTAAATAGCCAAGAAAAATACCTTCATCAACTTTTGAGTCAAATTTGCCCAAGTTATCCTTCCTATTGTTTAGAATGAAACATTTACATCCAAAACCTTTTAAATGAGAGAGATTGGGCTTTCTACCTTTAAACAACTCATAGGGGGTCTTCTTTAAGATCGGTCTAATAAGCACTATGTTTATAACATAGCAAGCTATACTCACTGCATCAGCCCAGAAATACTTTGGCAAATTTGATTCGTTCAAGAGTGTTCTTGCTAGCTCCTCTAAAGATCGATTCTTTCTCTCTACAACTCCATTTTGTTGTGGAGTCCTTAGTGTTGAGAAGTTGTGTTTGATTCCAAATTTGCTGCAGAATTTGTCAAACTTCTCATTCTAAAACTCTCCCCCATGATCTGACTTCCGTAATTCTTCTTATTTTGGATAACTTTGGCAAATATCTTAAAAGCATGATAGGTTACATCTTTGCTAGCAATGAATAATGTCCATGTAAACCTAGAATAATCATCTACTATAACTAGACTATAGTAATTACCTCATAGGCTCATAGTTCTTGAGGGACCAAACAAATCCATATGAAGTAGCTCAAGAGGTCTACATGTTGAAATCACATTCAATGGTTTAAAAGAGTTTTTAGTTTGTTTACCCTTTTGGCTTGCTTCACACAATTTGTCCCTTTCAAACTTGAGCTTTGCCAATCCAACTACTAGCTCTTTAGATGCAAGTCTATTGAGATGATGCATGTGAATGTGAGCTAATCTCCTATGCCATAACCAAGACTCATTATTCCTAGTAAGCAAACAATTCAAACTAGAAGTAATGCATGAGACATTTAACATGTAAACATTGTTTACCTACTAGTATTGTTTCACTTGTTACTGAATCTCATATGAGGCAAAGGTTTGGTTTAAAAGTGATGTTGTACCCTCTGTCACATGATTGGTTTATGCTCAGTAAATTGTGCTTCAATCCATCTACTAGGAGTACATCTTTAATGATCACTTTATCATCTTCTCCAATGTCACCAACTCCAAGTATTTTCCCTCGGTTATTGTCTCCATATGTGACAAATCCAGCAGGTTTCCATTTCAGATTAATTAACCGAAAAGCATCTCCAGTCATATGTTTGGGGCATCCACTGTCCAAGTACCACAGTAATTTACTAGATGCCAAACAGACCTGCAAAACAGATTAAATTTTAGGCATTGGTACCCAGTTAAACTTGGGTCCACAAGTGTTACTAGCCCATTTGGCACATTAAATTTCTTGATTTTACAGTTCCTCACAGAATGGCCTTTTCTCATACAATAGAAGCAAGTCAAGGGAGATGATAACTGTTGCTCATTTGTTTTAAAGAAACTGTTGTATTTTCTTTGTTTTCCTTTAAAACCAATTTGATATCCAATGTCAGCTTTTTCAAAAATACAGTTTTGAGAACCCAAAATGGCATTGAGATTTGCAGTACCCATTGAAAGCTTGGAAGCTGTAGTAATTAAGTAATTAACTTTCTTCTATAGACAAGGCTCGGGCATCCCCCTTTCCAGCTTTGTAATCCTTTTTCTCATTTGTCTTTTCCTTGTTGACAAGGCTCGGGCAATCCATCTTCATGTGACCCTGTTTACCACATCCAAAGTAGGTGAACTTAGATAGAATAGGATCAGATTTTTTTTTATATCTTTTACTCCGTTGGTTCTTCATCTTGCCCTTCATCTTGATGAATTTCTGAAATCTCTTTGTTAGTAAATTTAGATTTTCAGTATCAATGTACTCGTCTGAACTATAGGAATGTTTGTAAAAAGGAAAAGAGCAATTAATGTTTCATGGAATGCATTAATGCTATGATTAGTAACAACTAATTTCTTTAATGCTTATTTAAAGTCATTCATCAAGAAGAAGAGAAAGACAATTACATAGTATTGAAACTGCACAAATTTTCTATGCTTCAAAAAGCTTCATAGATAACACTATTTTTGTCCACTTAACAAACTAGAACTTGAAGAAAATAGGTTTAGGATGAGTTCAAGAGGGGGGAGGGGGTGAATTGAACTATTAAAATTTTCAAAAAATGTTTGCAAAATACTGGAAAGTGTTAAAGATTCCAATGAAGATTCTTTATCAATTTACTGATCAATGAAATTCAGAATTACACAACAAAGATCAATATGTTAAAGAACAAATTCAAATATTGTGTATAGTACACTCGAATAAACAGTAACAACAGTTGATCCAAACAATATTAGAAACAGAAGTGCAAACAATTAGTTGATTATAAAAGGTATTTTTTTTAAAGAAAATTCAATCCAGTAGATAAACAGTAATTACAGTGTATAACAAATCAATCACTCAGTACAACAGTTCTGAAAAAATACTAAGATCAAGAAACAACAATTTGAATCAAGACAATATACTTTTCAGATATTTTATTAATCAAACTGTAATATCATAAAACTGTCAACACATTAATACACTAAAAAATAGTTATAGACAATTATATGAAAGATATAATAGTTTCAGAAAGACACAGTGATAACAGTAGAAAGAACAATCAATTAAACGCAAAGAATAATTAATTGAGTGTGCGATAACAGAAAAGATAAGTGTTCAAGAAGATAAAAAGAAAGATCAAGAACACAAAAATTTATACTGGTTCACCCTTCCTCAAGGGCTACGTCCATTCCTTTGCCAATTAGCAAAGAGTTCCACTAATCAAGATCACCAAGATCAGTTCACACAATACAAAACACTTGCACTAGCAAGCAATCATTGCTCCCCGCAACAAACACACACTACTGAACCCTACAGTAGGTGCCTTACTAATGCAGAACCCTTTGCACTAAACCAGTTACAATTACAACACTATGTAACTTGTAACACCACAATCACAGTATAAGAAATGATAAAAAATACAATGAATACAATAGTGATTTTACTCAACAGATTACAAAATGTATTAAGATCAGAGTAGAACACTTAGCTCTGGATTAAGATCACAGTTACACAAGATCAATTCAAAAGTAAAGCTCCAAGATTAGTTTTCTTGATGAAAATCAATTGCCAAATGATCACAAGGTGTAAGCACGCTTTCTCTCTCGAAAATTTCACTAGTATTCACTCAGAATGATTTCTTTATCTTGTTATGTGTAAAACACGTCCATGGTCATTATATAAGAAAATTGATTAACTGATCATTAAAAACATCAATTGATTGAATTATTCTTTGACTTAACAGGAAATTCATTAGGTTCAGACTCTGAAAACAGTTTACTAATTCCCTTTTTGAAATAGATTATCAAAATCTAATTTGTTCTTATTTAATCTTTTGAAAATATGATTAGGAAAATTGATTTTGGAGCTTACTTCGAATTATCAATCATGTAACATATGATTTTGAACAAAAGGCACTACTCACAAACACACACACCTAAGTCTAGGACCAGTACTCGATCAAGCTCTATAAGTCTTCATGCACTTCATGTTGCAAGCTAGGATCCATTATAGACTTCATTCTTGTGTTGATTTCATCAAATCATATTCAGCAGCTCTTGGTGCTAACAAAACTTACTCTATATCAAATATGTTTCTAGTGAGCAACTTTACGATATGTTGATCATTATTTAGATAATTTCATTATCTTAGCTAAAAGTAGTTATTTAGTAAAGAATACATATTTATTAGTCAGGAATGATTACTCTACTATCCGGTCAACCGAGCACACAACCTCCACCAATTACTAGTCACCTAGGCAGACAACATGTTGGCCACTCCATATGTCGGCCATCCCCAATATTTCTTGCCTTGGGTTCAACGCCATCTTTCTGATAACAGAGCAGCTGTTCGTGTACTTTACATTTCCCATCTTACAAGAGGTAGGTTGAGTGTATCTTACATCTTTCCTCTGAAAAAAGGTGAAAGAGTAATCATTACATAGACATTTAATGTTGAGTACACCTTACACCTTCCCTCTAACAAAAGAGTGAAAAAGTCATCATTACGTAAATACCACTATAAATAATAGAGAACTATAGGGGAGAAGGGTAAATTTTATCTTATCCAATATACAATTAAACCTCAGATACTTGATAACTAACTTTAGCATCATAGTGCCTTTTGCAGGTGCCTCCCCCTATTCACGTTAGTCATCGGAGATCGGAGACCGGAAACCAACCAAGAAACTGTTAGAGTTGATATTTGTAGAGAATTGTTACTAGCCTCAAGGTCTGGTTAGAATAATTGGCGTTTACGGTGGGGTCTAGGTAAAACTTTTCCCAAACCACGAGTTTTATGCCGCTGATGCCGACGATAGAGTTTCAAGCCTCGAAACTCATCATTTGAACCAAAAGCTTTCATACCTGCTTCCTCCAATGGATCCTTTTATCTTTCTCTACCACGGGTTGCTCGTGCTCTCCTCCAACAGAGATTAGGGCATTTACATTCTTTCTTTCACTACTGGGTTTCTCACTCATTAGTAGTTAGATGATTTTGTAACCACGGTTAAATAGTTTTGCGATAAACGAGTTTGGCTAACTACTCTCTCTTTTTCTTTCGACCATTCTTTAGTTATGGTTTGGTGAGTTTGAGAGACTCTTGAACTAAACTTTTGGTCATTTTCCTATGTATTATGGTCATGTTTTTTATGTGCTTATGAAGCCTACTACACATTAAGAAAAAGTCAAGGTGAACCGTACTTAATCTTCTGCTCAATACGGGCACATGGATTAATATTTTAATATCTTATCCAACCTTTCACCGAATGCCTATGCTTATATTTTAATTGCACAAGTTCAGATCCATGAATAAATATTTTAATATTTTGATTGCATTTTAATGTCCTATCCCCCGGATCATTGATGGTCCATGTTCAAAAACCATGGTTTCTTAGTCGGTGAACCACGGCGAAAGACTCACCGATAATATGGTTCAACTTCGAAAGAAGGGGCCCAATGTGTTGCAAGGCCCAATTTTCGACCTCTATGACCGACCTTCTGAGTTTCGTGCTGAATGCTGAGCTCCCGGAACCTGAGCTCTGCGGCCGATCTTCCGAGGTCGAGCTCTATGTTGATCTGCCAAGGACGACCTCCATGAATAAGCTCCAGAATGTTGAGCTCCCCAAAGTCGAGCTCCGTGACCGATCTCCAGAGGTCGAGCTCCGTGATGATCTGCCAAGGACGACCTTCATGACTAAGCTCCAGAATGTCGAGCTTCTCGAAGCCGAGCTCCATGCCTGATCTCTCGAGGCCGAGCTCCATGTTGATCTGTTGGTCTCCAAGGCCGAATACCATGTCAGTCTCCACTTGGAAAAAGCCCAATCTCATGATTGGTATAAAGGCACTTAGCAAAACCCAATCTCATGACTAGTATCAAGGCCGAATACCAAGTCGGTCTTCACATCGCAAAATCCAATCTCATGATTGATACCTAGGCCGAATACCACGTTGGTCTCCACTTAGCAAAACCCAATCTCATGGTACCAAGCTCGAATACCACGTCGGCCTCCACTTGGCAAAACACAATCTCATGATTGGTATAAAGGAACTTAGCAAAGCCCAATCTCATGATTAGTATAAAGGAACTTAACAAAACCCAATCTCATGATTGGTACCAAGGCCGCATACCACATCGGTCTCCACTTGGCAAAACTAAATCACATGATTGGTACAGAGGCTCTAAGCAAAACCCAATCTCATGATTGGTATCAAGGCCGAACACGTCAGTCTTCACTTCGCAAAATCGAATCTCATGATTGGCACAAAGGCACTTAGCAAAACCCAATCTCATAAGTGGTATCAAGGGCAAACACGTCAGTCTTCACTTAGCAAAACCCAATTTCATGATTGGTATCAAGGCTGAATAGGACATCGATATTCACTTGAAAAAACCATTCTAATGATAACTATTTCAGCCAAATCGAATACCCAAAAGAGAACGAGATCAACTTGGTAAAATACTTGCAAAGTAAGCATTCATACTCATAAAGGGATATATCATCCACCATGATTACAAAAAGGGGAGTCTGTTAACAACCAAAAGCCAAAACCCTACCAATAAAAAGAACCCATGAACTTGTCGGTCAGAGACTATTAAAAAAGCTTTACTCTACTATCCGGTCAACCGATCACACGACCTCCACTAGTTACTAGTTACCTAGGTGACAAGATGTCGGCCACTCCCATATGTTGGTCATCCCCAATAGTGCTTACCTTGGGTTCAACACCATCCTTATGACAATATAGCAACTTTTCGTGTACTTTACATTTTCCCATCTGATAAAAGATACGTTGAGTGTATCTTACATCTTTCCTATGACAAAGAGTGAAAGAGTAATCATTACATAGACATTTAATATTGAGTATACCTTACAACTTCCCTCTGACAAAGGAGTTAGAAAGTCATCATTATGTAAATACCACTATAAATAACATAGAATCAGAGGGGAGAAGGGTATGTTTTATCCAATCTAATACACAATTAAACCTTAGATACCTAATAACTAACTTTAACATCGAAGTACCTTTTATAAGTTGGAGATCGACGATCGGAGACCGAAAACTGACAAAGGGAGCTGTTGGAGTTAATATATGCAGAGAATTATTACTAGCCTTAATGTCTGGTAAGAACAATTGTTCTTAAAATAATACTCTTCAATGGACTAATTAAAAGTTATCATTCTTCAAATGACCGTTTCAATGGTTGTTCTTCAAAGGACAGTTTCAAGAGCACCCACCTATCTATTAGTTGTATACTATAAGAGATAACCCATACAACTGTAGAGAAAATGCTCATGTAGAGATAAGTTGTTTTAATGATAGTGATGTTTCAAAAATAGATTTTCTTTGTTGCAATGTTGTTGCTTATGCTATTTTCATTAACAAATAATTAAAGATAAGAAAAAGATTAAAAATAAAATAATATTTTTTATTAAAAAATAAACACCCTCTTAATTTTTTATTTTCTATTCAGCTTTTGTTGTTTACCAATTGATAATTGCGAATTGAAGTCTGCCATACTAAATTATAATTAGTCCGTCAAACGTAATTGCAAACGTCACATAAAGGTCTCTGTCATGTGCTTGACAACTATCTCCACATTTTTCTTTTTCGTAAAAGGTTGTCTTATTATACATATCATCACCTGTCTTGTTAGTACAAACCATCTTGCAATACAACCAGTTCACAACTTGAGTTGGATTTGGTGATCCTGTGCATTCGGTGATGGCAGACGAGGTTGTTCTGTTGGATTCATGGGGCAGCATGTTTGGGATGAGGGCTATGATTGCATTGGCTAAAAAGAGTGTTAAGTATGAACGCAAGGAAGAGAATCTCAGTAACAAGAGTCCTTTGCTTTTGCAGACGAACCCTATTCACAAGAAGATTCCAGTTCTGATCCACAATGGAAAACCCATTTGTGAATCTGCAATAATAGTGCAGTACATCGATGAGGTCTGGAATCGCAACCCTTCAATCATGCCCTCTAACCCTTATGAGATAGCTCAAGCCAGATTCTGGGTGGATTACATTGATAAAAAGGTATGTGCTTTAGGTTTGTTGTCATGTGATATCTATTTTTGTACCTGCTTTAAATTTTGATTTTGTAAGTAATTCTGATTTTGTGATATTCGTCATTCAATGCAGGTGTATGATACTTGGAGTAAAATGTGGCTTTCGAGTGGAGAGGAGCATGAGACATGGAAGAAGGAGTTGATCTCTATCTTTAAGCAACTAGAGGAGACACTAGGTGACAAACCTTTTTATGGGGGTGATACGTTTGGCTTTGTTCATGTTTGTCTGATACCATTTTATAGTTGGTTTTATACGTTTGAGACATATGGTAACTTCAAAATGGAAGCAGAATGTCCTAAACTCATAGCTTGGGCCAACAGATGCATGAAGAGAAAGACCGTGTCCAAAACCCTTCCTGATGAAAAGAAGTTGTATGCTGTAATTGTGGAAATGAAGAAGGAAATTGAATCAAAATAGAGGAGTTTCATGAACTAACCCAATAAAAATTTGCACTTTAAATATGGTATTATAATGTCTTTTCTGTCTTCGATTATTTATGGTTTGCTAGACACTCTAGTGTCTTCTCTGTATAAGATTATGTTGAAAGATGAATGTTGTTAAGTTTAAGTAGTGCACCTACTATCAATAAAACCTCTTTCTATTAGTTCTTTCTTGTACACTAGTCAAAACTATGTTTCAATCTTCTTATTGGTTTGCAGAGTTTATAGTGACTCCATATGTTCAGTAAGAGAAACTACTCAATTTGGCGTTGATAGATATTAAGTCACAATAACCTGGTATGCATCTATAATATGTAGACTCGAGGTCAGAAAAGTTTTGCTTAAGTTACATTTGGTTCAGAAAACAATAATTTTTTTATTTAAATTCAAAACTTTGAAATAAAAACGTCAAAGAATTATTATTTCCAAATCTATTACTTCATGAAAAAATCTCATATCAGCCACCCTTCTTAACTTTCCACACTTTATTATATTTCTTTGACTTACATAAAGGATAACCAATTGCTTTAAGAGTTTTAAGAAGCCCAAAAGCAGTTCAATAATTTAAAAATATTTTTCATACTTTAATATGATCAATAAAATTGTTGTTTCATATAACCTTTATTCACTCTTTCTTCATTTCGTGTTATTAAGATGTTTATGGAAGATTCATGATTTTAGTTAAATTTGATAAGTAAATTCATTCATTACAAATATTATTCTTAACAAAGAATAGACATTCGCTTATGCGTGATATGTTTTCTTTCAAATTCAATAATTGGAATGTTATAGACAAGGATGGCTTAAGGCCTAAACAGGTAAAGCAACCGCTTTAGGCTTCAAGGTCTCAAAGGCCTCAAAAAAATTTAATATATTTTAGGCCTCAAGGCCACAAAGGTCTCAAAAATATTTAATACTCACATATTATTATAAAATAAAAAATATTTAATTTTAAAATTATACTAACAAAAATTTAATTAAAAATTTAAATATTTTAACTGACTTTAAGTTTACATTGGTGCTATAAATATTATTTAATGACTTTAAATTTATATTGATACTATAAATACTATTTAATGAATAATATTGTTGAAACTTTCTTATAATAAATTAATAATATTTTAAAAAAATTGAACAATCAAGGAATCTTTCCGAAAACTTTCTAATTTATCTCTTTCCTATATTTCAACCAATTGATATCATCTCTTTATATGTCATATAATTGTCTGACTCTTCTACTTCTCTCCTTCTTTCTTCACTTATCTCCTTTCTTTCTTTGTCTCTTTGTTCCTTCCATAATATTATTTTAACTCGTTTTGAATTTCAAATTTCTTTTCATTTCATATTTCATCATTTCTATATTATGCATTTATGCGTGTGTCTTTACTTGGAGACTTTGAGCAATAGATTGATTGAGGAAGAGTTTGTGTTCACTTTGGCTCCTTTTGAGTGCATCAATATTAGGTAAAAATAATATGAGATTGGTCAATTGATCCCAATTTTTTTTCATTATTGTTTAATTAATCTTAAAATAATTTGTGTAGATTCAAGGAAGAGAATTTAGAAGTTACAAATTATATTTAAAGACATACCAAAAGACAGAATCAAAAGATAATTGAGACTCTACAATCAAATTTATTGTCTTGACAATCAGGTTTTATCTTTTTAACTTAGACTTATTTTATATACGTATAAGTTAGATTTAGTGTGATATATATGTATTAATATGACCATTGAACAATTAAAAGGTCTTCTTTCATTTTTTGAAACATACAGAGAAAATGGATTTGAAAATATATTTATTTCTACCAAAGAAATTTCTTCTGAAATGGATGTAGAGCCTAAGTTTCGTGAAAAAAGAACCACACAAGTTGAAAAAAAAAAACAATTTGAGAAAAATATTGAGAATGAAGTTATTAAATCACCTCAAGAGTTATTTAGAATTGATTAATTTTTATATATTGTAGATAAAGCAATTACCACACTCCAAAATATATTTGAACAATTTAAAATATATGAACATATTTTTGATTTTTTTTTAGTATTAAAAATTTAAAGTTATTGGGTTGTGTACTTTTGAAAGAAAAATGCTCAAATCTTGAAAAGTATTTAAAACATGATAATTTATTGGATCCTAAATGGCTTAGATTTATTTTCAGAATTAAATATCTTAAAAGAAGATTACAGGATTGGAAGATGATAAACCAATTGACATTCTTAATTATCTAAAAATAAATAAATTCTTTTCTAAATGCATATATTGCATATAGAATAATGTTAACAATTCCAGTATCAGTTGCTTCAGCTGAAAGGAGTTTTTCAAAACTTAAACTAATAAAATCTAATTTAAGATCAACAATGTCTCAACAAAGATTAAACAGATTAGCTTTATTGTCTATTGAAAAAGATTTTTTAAATTAAGTTAATTATGATAATTTAATAGATAATTTTGCATCACAAAAATTTCAAAAAATAATTTTTAAATAAAAATATCATAATTTTAATTATTTTATTAACTTAAAAAAGCCTATTTTTTTTATTCGCTATAGGTTTCTTAGATCCTTGAGCCACCATTGGTTATAGAAGAGTTTGTTTAAAGCTAAGGATATGTAATTTGTGATCATTCTCTATATATTAATTTCATTGAATTGGAAATGTTTCTTAAAATAGATTATTTTTAAATTGTTACCGTGAATTTCAAAGTCAAGTTTAAGAACGATTTGTTAATAAAAAAAAAGTTTTAATTAAAGTATTCATTAGACCGTACTAGTTTGACTCGAATATCTCTTACTATTTGACCAAAGGTAACCAAGCTTCCAGATATTTGTTCCCTTCAATTTATTAATGCAATTGCTATCACATGGAGGAGGTAGTTCTCTTAGGAATAGAGTTCGGTATGTTTAGGATGAGAGCATAGCTTTTGATGAGAAAGGAAAAAAAATGAGTACATGGAAGAGGATCTCACCAACTATCTTCAAGAAATGAACCCAATTCTCAAGGAAAATTCCAGTTCTTACTTGAACCCAATTCTCAAGGAAAATTCCAGTTGTTATACATCATGAACCAATATGTTAGATCCTCATAATTGTTGAATATATGTTATGGTTTGGCACAACAATTCTCTTTTTGCTCCTATTTCATCCCTACCTTGGAAGCACATGCCAACTTCCGGGTTGATTTTGCATTTCAGAAGGTAGATTTCAAAATTTGAAGATACAAACTATGTATTATTAAATGTATCAATTAAAATGTAAAAAATAATAAATTTATTGTTATCTTCCAAAAGACTTGTGCAATACACAATAAATACAATTATAACAAAATTAAACTATAAATAATTACAAAATTTAAATTTATGTGAAAAATAAAATTAAAATAATTAAAATATATTTTTGTATTATTAATGAACACTTGGAATGTGGAAAAAATAATAAAGACTATGGAATGTAATTGCTAGGATTAAAATTTTATCAAATCTCATTCTCATGCATGAAATCAATTATCCTCTTTTCAAACAAATGTCAATATGAACCCACAATAATATTTAAACCCAAATTTTGATTTATAGACACAAGTTTTCATTTGGTATTTCAATTTAAATCATAATTACAAATGATATTTTCTAATATCCTAAGAATCAATTATCATGTCATTAATCAACACAACAAACATTAATATAAGTAATCAAAATACTAATTTTGAAAGAAAAGCATATCTATGTAATGACATATTTATGAAAATAATATTGATTACATGAGAATTCAAATGGTTACATCCAATTCCATTAAGATAGAAAGATGAATAGCGGAGAAAGATGGATATACAAAAATGAGAAAAAACAAAAAGAAAACCCTCAAACCCTAACAGTCATCCCAAGGCTACATTTTTCTGGCACCAACCTCAAGATGGAGTGGAGTCTCCAAAGTGAAAGCGTGCCCAGTCTCTAACCCAAATGCAAAGAGTCATTTAAATAAATTATCATCTATGACGTCTGCGCCCAACCTAGCTAAAGTGGTGCTGAATGCAAGTGGATTCTATTTCAATTTCCAATACTCTTGGCCCAATTACACTATGTTTGCTTGAGGTGATTTCCTGTTCATAAGGACTGATTTGTGGGATGCAACTGCTTTTGGTTTCAATCATTTGTAAAGAAAAGAAAGCGAAGAAATATGAGAGAAGAGCTTTGGGGTTCTTTACAGTGGTGAAGAGATACGTGAAGAAAGACACCTCACTATTCTTAAATGACAAAAATAACCTTATGCTTACCTTGATTTCGGTTTTACTTTTTCACTGAACACATTGTCGTAGACACATGATAAGAAGATTCATACCAATTGCAGGAGACACTTGAATGGACATCTTAATAAATGAAATATTTTGACATTAATTTTAATTTATTTATAAATAAACAAATTTGATACATATAAAATTTTAGGAAAAATGGAATCATAAAGGGGAGAGAAGAATAATAAGAATTATGATTTATTTTATTTCAGGAATTATTTCATATAAGATTTTAAACAATTTAAAAATTAATGTTAAATTTTGAATTTCATTTTGTTAGTCTTTATATTTTGAATGAGTTATGAATTTTATTTGTTTAGTATTTTTAATTTTGTAGGAATTTTATTTATTTAGTATTTATATTGATTTAAGGATATGAGTAATTAAGTAATTTTATTTCGTTAGGATATTTATTTATTTATTTAGGGCTTTTGAATAATTTATGGTTTTTAATTATTTATGATTTAAATTTATTTACTATTTTATTTAATCAAGAAATTTATTTATTTAGTATTTTCATTTAACTAGAATTTTGAAGAAATTAATTACAGTTTTTAATAAGTTAGGGAAATTATTTATTTGGCAATTCTGTTTTTTTTAAGAACTCATTTTATTTAGTATTAATATATATATTTAGGCTATTTATTTGTAATATAATTATAAAATACTTGATAATAAAACTATAAAATAATAATAAAAGTAATAACAATAAATTAAAAAATTATAATAATAATCAAAGTAAATTTATAAAATAATAATATTAGCAAGACTAATTTATTTTTTATTTTTTAAATAACTATTAATCTTTTAATTTCATCAATTAAAAAAATAATAATTCATTAATCACACATAACAAATTAATCATAAAAATATTTTATTTTTAATTATTTTTAACCACAAGGGTAAATTTGTAATATTATAATTTTATCAGTTAAAAAAATTAAAATATTAATTATACCTGTCAAATCACTCACAAACTTTCACAAACTTTCTTCTCAAATCCCTTCATTTCTCATCATCTATCACTTCATCCAAACAACCCCACATTCCACACACTTTTATCTCAGCTACTCAAATTCACTCCTTCAAATCCATCTACTCAACCAAAGCCTTAAAGCATCTTGAGTCCGACTCAATTAAGTGGCACTTAGCTTAGTAGAGCTCGACTCAATTCTATTTAGACCGGCCTAGAAGTCAACATTAACATTTCAACTTTGGCCTTATTTGCTCCTCATAGATTGCAATCTTGCTCTTCTTGACCGAAGTACATCATATTCATTTATTTGACAGAATTAATGACATTTAAAGTAAAATTTGATTAAAAACTCAATTACCAATTATTGTAATAAGAAACAAAATATTTATGAAAAGAGAAAAAAAACATGGGATTTAACAACTACCAAATTTAGAAAGAGTTGATTTCATTATGAAAATTAACCCAAAAATGTCATAAAAATTAACATTATCATGCATGTGTAATAACAATTTGTGAACAAAATTAAAATTTTGTTAGTTGTTACTTATCTAATTCTATCTTAGGAAAGCAGGTTTTGTTAGAAGCCAAAATTATTTATAGAACCTTTGTTATGTTTTTAGAAGATAATGAGAAATTTTCTAGTTTTCTATATCCTCTACAGATTCATAAGAATTGAGAGTTAGTGTGTTCAGTTGAGTGAAATTTACCAATTTCTAAAGCATAACAATTGATATCAGTAAGCTTGGAATGTTTGGGAAGAATGGGAACCACAAAGAAACTAGAAAATCATATGGAATCCTTGGAGTATAGCGTCATATAGACACACAAGAAGCAATAAAGAAATCTTTGGATTTGCTACAGCAAATGTTAGAGAATTTAGTTTCTTCCACTGCAACTATGAATGGGAGCAAAACAATCTTGGCTAAGGTTGAAGTATCTTTGGATCTAATTCTAGTCTATTAAATGTTAGAGAATTTAGTTTCTTCCACTGCAACTATGAATGGGAGCAAAACAATCTTGGCTAAGGTTGAAGTATCTTTGGATCTAATTCTAGTCTATTAACAACGTACACGTATATCCAATTTCCCTCATTTAATGGCATAAATTTTCATGATTGGATATTAAAGAATGAACAGTTCTTTGAATTAGAGTCCACACTAGAGGCACAACGTGGGAAGTTATTGTTGTTATCCATGGATGGAAAGGCTCTTTCCTGGAAAAGACATTGAATGCATCAAACCAGCTTTATGGACAGGTCTTGGGAACAAGTATTACAAGATGTGGCATACCAATTTTGATAGAAGGGAGCACCTTGATGCTTTCCTACTTGTGGCTCCACGTGAAGTTGTAGAACTTTGAAGAAGCTATGCACCAAACCAATGGAAGGAAGAGAAGCTCGCCTTCAAGCAGAAGCAAGGAAATAAACAAAAAGAACCTTGGAAGTTGTCGCAACCGGGGCCACGATGGGGACGACGAACAAAAATAATTTTATTAAATTTTCAAAACGGTAGAGTCGCCACCATAATTTATTAAAGGAAAACTATGGAAAACCGAAAACAAGATAAGGCAAGTTCGCAAAACAAGATTTAGAGTTCGGGAGTCGGTTACGTGTGGGGAAAGTACTAGCACCCCACAACGCCCACCCTAGGGCGGTACCTTTAATTCAACGAGTAAAAGAGTGTGATTTTTTGAAATATTTATTTTTCCCAAAAACGAAATAAAATGCAAACAATAACAAACAAATATATTTTTTAGAAAAGGGAGCCCGACAAGGATTTGACCTCGCTCCTACGTATCTCTATTGAGGATAAAGAATCAGGGTTACGTAGTTCTTTGTGTGATAAAATTGTTGGTTGGTTTGATATTTTGAATTTTTTGAAAGCTTATGTTTGAAAGTAGGATAAGTGAATGACGTCAGTGCCAGGTTTAAAGCCTAGGCTTTAGATAGCAGTGCCAGGTTTAAAGCCTGGGCTTCAAGAAACGGTGCCAAGTTTAAAGTTTGGGCTTTAAGCAATAGTTCCAGGTTTAAAGCCTGGGCTTTGCGTAACAGTGCCAGGTTTAAAGCCTGGGCTTTGAGAAACGGTGCCAGGTTTAAAGCCTGGGATTTGAGAAACTGTGTATATCAAATTAACATGCAACAGTTATATGCAACATAGAATTGACGCTTCAGCTTAAGCGGGATCATGTATGCAAAAATGAAACGTGATTGAATGACTTTGTAGCAATGCAAAGCTTAAATATGTAAGGTTTAAATGGTGTATGGTGGTTTTCGTTTTTGGGTATTTGTGGGGATAGTTTTTGAATTCAGAAAAGTGTGAGTGTAAATCCTAATTAATGGAGGTGCAGGAAGTAAGTCCCTCCCCCCCCAATCAGCAACTCAACTTGTGGTTAGGGCATTTTAGCGATTGTGAAGAGTTGGGGTGTAGATCTTAATTAATGGGGGTGCAGAAAACGAACCCACTAACCAGGAATCCCTTATGACTAAGGGCAGTTTGGTAACTGGGGAGAGGTGCAGGTGAAGAGCTCAAACATGTGGGGTGCAGAGAGCAGCCCCACTAATTAGAAACTCATCTAGGGTTCAGGAGACACGTGCAACAATGGGGGCAACGCAGGGCATATTCGGTTGAGGTGGCTGCTGAGTCCTTGGCTGACGACGGTGACGGCGGGCACTGCCGACAGCAGCACCGACGGCAGCAGCGGTGCATGGAGGCATGGATGAAGAGGGTACGATAAGGAGTGGCTTTCATGATTTGGCTTGAGAGCGGATGCGTGTGCGGTTTCATGGTGGTTTGTGGAGGTAAATGGAGGCATGGTGGAGATTCTTGGAGGTGCGTGGGTTCTTGAAACCCAACTTTTAATAGCCTCGTCAACTTCTTCAAAACCTAAGAATGACATCCATCTTCAAATACCAATCCTGATAGTCTCTTCCATCAAATATGGGAATTCCCAGGCATGATGCAGCGCACATCGGAGCTGCCTCATTTCTCAAATTTTGAAAACGGTGGCGCCTGCACCTCGCTTGAATACGTGGAAGATTTCTCCGTTGGCGGAAGGTAATGAAGACGAGAAGGAGGTGGTTTGGTGGTGACAAGGAAAGGCATGGCTGGCGTGATACGTGACAGTGTGTGGTATGAGGTGGGAGCTGTTGGAGGGAGCTCGTGGTGGAGGCAAGGCTTGGCTCGGTGGTAGTTATCTTGGTGGCTGCTTGCGGTTTGGAGGTGCAGGGCTGATGCTTTTGGAAGAGTGACGTGATGGCTTGAAATGGAAGGTGCTGGATGGTGGTTGGATAGAGGGAGGTGACAGTAGATGTTAAAGTCATGGAGGTTCGGATTCAAGGTGAAGGTGTAGCATGGTGGTGATTGTTACTGGCCAATAATGGCTGGAGCGGATTGAGTGGCTAGGTGAGACAGAGGATGTCATTGGCTCGGTGGTGGTCGTGGGTGGTTGAAGACGGCACCGTGGTTACACTTGGCTGCAGCGCCAAGAACCATGGCAGGAAGGTGCAAGCGAATTTGGTGGCTTTGGTTAGAGGTAGGCCACTGTGATAAAGATTGACTTGACGTATTATTGCTTCCTTGAGGCAATACTGGATCTAAACCAGTAAACTCCCTGTACAACGGTTTCCTTCCAGATATGTCTGACAAAAACATAATTATGTTCTGTTTGGTTGGCTGCATAAAGTACATAGTTTTCGCAATTTGAAAAACTTTAATGAATCTTGGTGCTAAAGATATAAGGTGCAGTAAAAAAATAAATTGATTCAAGGCACGAATGAATTAATTTGTTGTACAGGCAGATAGAAGTTTTCAAAGAGGCCACACAACAGATTCACAATTACACACCAAATTCGCAACAGTACCTTAAGCAGATCAAATTCACACAGTTCTAATAGTAATATTACACTCAGAACAGAATCACACACAAATCTAATTTTGAATGAGAGCAGAGAAGAACAGAATTACAAGATACAACTTCAAAACTCCTAACACAACACTACACTGATTTTAGTCAATATTAATAAATCTGATAAACAAAATTTCTTTGACAGCTATAGCAGATTTATCAGAAACCAATACAAGATTCAAGTTACAATGTACACATCAATATTCAGCAGAGGACTTAAACCAGTTTTATCAAGATTACCAGAAATTCATTCAATCTTTCAATTTAATTCAATATGCAGTGCAAGAACAAATCAAGATTATGAGAGAAGGGTTCAAGAAGAAGAGACACAATCAATTTTATACTGGTTCACCACAAAGGGCTACGTCCAGTCTTCTCTGCACCACTTGCAAAGAAAGTTCCACTAACTCAATTAATTGTTCACATACAATTAATCAACCAATTCCTACTCCCCGTAGAAATCAAGAACCCTGCTAAATTGATCAACTGCTCCCCACAACCCCCAATCAATTTCAGCAGAAACACCAGGCTAACTCAATTCCTACTCCCCGTAGAAATCAAGAACCTTGCTAAATTGATCAACTGCTCCCCGCAACTCCCAATCAATTTCAGCAGAAACACCAAGCTAACTCAATTCCTACTCCCTGTAGAAATCAAAAACCCTGCTAAATTGATTAACTGCTCCATGCAGCTCCTAATCAATTTAGCAGAAACACCAGGCTAACTCGTATAGCCCAAACCAATACAATTGTTCAATGATTATCACAGAATTACAATGAATACAACACAAATCTTGATTCAAACAGGATCAAGAAAGGTTGAGAAAACTCCCTGATTGGCGCAGAAAGAAAGGCCTGTACACAGTCTTGAAGAAATCGAGTAGCACACCTTAGTCAGAATTGATTCTTCAAGTAAAACCCTCTTTCGAAAATGATTATTATGAAACAACAATTCTCTCACAGTAGTTCTCAAAATATATTTCAAAAGATTGTGTTTCGCAATTTCTTTTCTCTTTTTTGTTCTTTTTCTTCTCTGTACTCTTTTTCTTGTTTTTCACACTTGAAAAGCCCAATGTATTATAGAAGAAGAACTCAAAACCAGTTTTTAGAAAACAGTTAATTCAGTTATGCTCAGCACGAATAAATTGATTTGTCTTAACCTGAAATCAATTTATAGTAGTTCAGTACTTTATTTTCCAAAACTGTTTTTAACCAAAGTTAAACGTTTTATGATTTGATTTAAATCATTTAGACCATGTGCTAATGAATTTCTCCTTAGATGTACATAGGTTCTCTTTCACAACCAATCACACTCACTCACACTAGGACAAAGCCTAGAACACACTTCCATTTGCTTGCTTTGGCTTGCTAGGCATGTCTTGCATGGCTTCATCAAATCCTTTAGTATTGTGAGAATACTAACAATCTCCCCCTATTTGATGAAGACATTCCAGTGTGTGAGTGGTTTAAGATCTGTAGCTGCATAAAATAAACTCGTGAAAGCAATAGTTTGTCATAGAACATAAAACCAGGTTCTTTCATTCATAATTGCTGTCAAAGCATGATCATACATGAATTCTCAATTTCAGCACAGACCAGCAATACAAAATTACATCATTTGGAATGGTTAATCACAGAACTTAACTAAGACAGAACTAGTTCAACAGCAGCAGCAGGAATAATTCCTTATCAAAATGGTAAACCTACACCTAGGTAAACCTATTCACAATATCAGAAACCATTAACATGAACTCTAACATCAAACCAGCAAAAGAAACAAAATAACTAGAACAACACAGAACACACAACATACCATACCAGGCCACACCAAACACACTAATTTCTCGCCCTATGGATTCATCAAATGGGAGAAAATGCCTATGATATGCATGATTTACTCAAGTGGCTCATTCCAAGCAGCCATTGTGGCCAACTTATCCAACACAGTTTCGACCTGTTGCTCCAAATTCTCAAACCGAGTTATATTGGTCTCTTGATTGGTCTTCTGCTCAGCAGAAATTTCTTCCAGCTTGTTCAAAATCTCTTGTGCAACCTTTGTAAATTCTGAGTTCTTGTCAGTTTCCTCTGTAGTATCATCTTCAATATCCATTGGTGTGTTGCTAGTAGCTCCATCATTAGCTCCCCCTTTAGCATTGTCTTCTCCAGCTTCAGCATCAGGTGCTTCACTATCAGCATTATCTGGAGCATTGGCAGTATCATCAGAAGATTCTTCTGATTCCTCATCTTCCTCTGTTGGAAACCTTCACTGTCTATTTACTTTTATCAACCCCATTTTGTTGAAGTTGGTGGTGTTCATCTCAAACGCTTGCTTAATCGGTTCAATCAACTCTCCTTCATCAGGCACTTTGAAGTACTGAATGAACTTCGATATGAGAACCACATACGGGATTCTGTAATCCATCAGCCTCTTAGCCTTTTCCAACTGCATTCCTATCAAGGATGACCAGTTTACTTTTATTTGATTCATAATGCAGTTCATCAAAATGAGATCTTCCTCATGTAATACAGCATGATTGTGTCCCCGTGGAGTGAGAATCCAAACAATGATAAATGCCAAAATCCTTGGATAAACAGCAAGGCCGCCAACCTGGAATCCTTTTCCAGCAACCTATGGATTTCTTAGGCAGCTCCTGTAGAAAGTGATTTTGTTGTATTCTTCAAGGCCTTCAATGGTTCCCTTTCCCAGCTTCAATCCTTCACACTTGAGACCAGTCACTGTCTCCCAAACTTCAGGAGTGATGTCCATGATGACTCCTTTCACCCTTGACTCGAATCTGTCTCCCTTCACCTTTAGGTTGGTGAAGAAGACCTTAGTCAGGTCTGGATAGATGTTCCCTGTAAGCCCGAGAAATTTCTCAAGCCCCTGAAACTCCAACGACTCAGCAACATCCA
>Ga0209700_103831_pt1 | contig 28148 bp, 13 predicted proteins | sample SiratroredBW_FD_187528 | JGI IMG/M metagenome (GOLD analysis project Ga0209700, IMG submission 187528) | Root nodule microbial communities of legume samples collected from California, USA - Siratro red BW (SPAdes) (version 2) | ecosystem: Host-associated > Plants > Roots > Nodule | place: USA... | reverse complement strand
AAAAAAAAAAAAAAAATCGGAATAGAATGATTTGGTTAATTTAAAATTAATTTTTTTAAAAAAATAATAAAACAGAAAATCTTGAAAAAAAAAATAATTAACTGTTCAGTTATATGATGAAAAAAGTTATATTTTTAATAAAAGTAAACAATTTATGTATGGATGTTATAAAAAATTTCTAAATAATTCTTTATAATTGAAATTTTTAAATTATTATTTTTAATTATAACTTTTAAATAATTATTGATGACTGAAATTTTTATTTTGGATTAATTTTTTAGTTAAATGAAAAAATGGTTGAGAGGTAATAAAGAAATAATGAAAAACATGTTCTATAAACTTGAGAGGAAGAAAAACTAATCTTTTATTTTAAATTCAGCTTTAAGTTAAAAATATTTTTTAAATATTTATTTATAACCGAAACTTTTAAATCATTATTTTTAGTTATAACTTTTAGATGATTATTTGTAATTGAAATTAAGTAACTCTTAGATAACTTTTATTTTGAAATGAATTTAGTTTTCAAATAAATAATAAAACTAATTTTTAAATTTATGCATTAAATAGTTATTAAATTAGACTGTTTATGTGTAAGAGTAATGTGTTAGGTGGATTGTCTAAGTAAGATTTCCTCTATCAAATGAGGTCTTAATATTGTGTAGATAAAATAGAGAATGTTTACTCTCAATTGAAGGCAATTATATTAATGGTTGACTTTATGACAAACACATTTAAGGTTGTTAATAATTTTAAACATATGTAATAGTTGTAAAACAATGAATGATTAAAAACATAATCAAAGAACGGGAATATAGGTTTAAAAATGATCTTGAAAAATTTTAAAGATTTTTTTTAAATTGTTATTGATAAGAGAAATTAAGAGATACTAAAATAAGAGGTATTAATATTGTGTGGAGAAAATTGAGAAAAACTTGTCTACTTTCACAAAGAATTGAAAACAATTATAGTAATTGTTGACTTTATGGTAAACACTATAGCTCTTAGTATTTTTAAATGTAATATGAGTTAATTGATAAATACTTGCAAAATAATGAATGATTAAAAACACTTAATTACCTACAACACACACTAAATACTGGTGCAAAGACTTACAAATCAAATTACAGGAAAAAGATAAGTATCACCTAATATGTGATAATTTTATAATAGAACAACCTATAATATGATCAACCTTTTTTGATGAACCTTGAGAAATCCCTCTTTTTCAATCAAGATGTACATTTATAACACTCTCCAAATTTCTCTTTCAGCGAATAACAAAGCTCTCTTTTTTTAGAAGTATGCAATGATATCATTAATGGAGAGAGAGCTTCCTTTTTAAAAGACTTTTATGGCCAATCACCAAAATAATCAATTAGTTGATTATTATACTCATTAAGTTATCTAGAAACATTTTAAAAACAGTTTAACCAATTATTATTAAACCTAATCTATTATTTTTAAAGGTTGAGAATTTTAGATTGCCTAACATAATCAATTATTGCCTAAAATAATCGAGTACTTGTGAAACATGTAAAAATCATTTTTGACTAACATAATCAATTATTTTTAACATAATTGATTATATACTTAACATTATTATGTTCAGAAAGATAAAGAACCAGTCTTTCTAAGTTAATTTGCTCAAGATTATCTTAGAGATTGATTCATGTTGTACTATTTGATCATACCAAGATAATGAGCAATGGAGAAAAGAATTATCAACATCATCATCAAATAAGCACATCATGTTTTGTTAAAAATATCTCCCTTTTTATAATGACCAACCAAAACCAGTCATGTGTTGTTAATTCATAACAATGGTTTGTAAAATAATTAACACAATTAACATTGATATGACAAAACACAAATTGTGAAAAAAAATTGTGAGAGTGAGTGATACTAAGAAACATAATCAATCTGTGAGTTGAGAAATTATGAAAAAACATTATTTTAATTAATTATAATTTGAAATAATTCATTATAAGAAAGATAATTCATTAAAATGCACACAAACACAAACCAAATTATACAAATCTTATAAAATGTAGTTAATGAATGCACAAATTGTCCAAAATACCTAATTGATGTTGCACAACATATCAATAAATGGTTTATCTCAAATATTACCTCAAGACCTTCGTCATAGAGATGAATGATAAGTTGATTGTGCTTGAGACCTTCTACCATATGTCTTGAGCAGCCACAATCAAGATATCACATGAACTTTTTAGCTACAGGACATATATGCAAAAATAAATTAAAAAGAATTTTTAGGTACCCAATTTGTATTGGATCCTTTGGCTTTTGGTTTCTTTTGGGAATCTAGACGTACTTCTTATTAGGAACACTATGATTTCTCATATAACATATATATTTGATGCATGTTCCTTTTTTAAATAATAGAAACAAGTCATAAATGGTGATTAATACACTTGATTTGTTTACATTTTTGCATGCTAATTACATCTTATAAGTGTTTCTTTTATTCTTATTCTTTGCTTTTAATAGAGATTTGTATTTTTCATATAAAATGGGTACCTTAGTATAAATTGCATTGATTATGCATTTTTCGATAGATTTTTTTCTATATTTTCTCCCAAATTTTGATTAGATCGTGTGCTAAATTAATTCAATGATGATAACCTTTTGGGATGATTTTGTTGTCATAGATTTCTAAATTTTGGAGCTTCAATGAAGATATTTAAACAATAAAAATTTGAGTCTTTAGCTAAAATAAATAAGCATTAGATGGTTGTAGTATAATTTGTGAAATAGCAGACCATTAGACTATTTAAGAGCTAAATTTAGTATAATTTATTATTTCCTTTTATAGAGTTTCGGGGGGCTCAATTCTTATTTTAGCTTAGGCCAATCCATTTGATGTTTCAAAATATTATAAATAGGAACCTTGAAACTACTTAGTCAGATAGTTATAACTTTAATTTTCAGTCTTATGCTTAGACACTTACTTAGGAGTAGTTAGTTAGTTAATTTTCTATTTCTTGTACAGTTCAATACAATTCAAGTTTGTCTATTCAAGTTCTTCTACTTTCTCATTTTCTACTTTCCTTTGTTGCTTTCAATTATGCAAATTTACATTTTCGAAGTTAATGGAATTCTGAAAATGGCTAATAGTGAATTCAAACCACGTTAGACGATGCTCTGTTCAATTTTTTTCTTCTTTAAAATCATCTTCTAATTTTATTTTCGATTGAGAATGATTTTCTTTTAACTATGCAAAATTGATTGGTTATGTGTAATTTTCATTAAGCAAGTAATCCAAATTTGGGTTTCTTACATCCAGATTTGTTTCTATTTATTTTCATGTTTTTTTGGAATGAAATTTTCTTCTCTTTACAATTTTGCATTTTACGATTTATGCAAAAGTTTCAACATTTTATATTTCTCCAATTTAAATTTCAATTGCAATTTTGATTTTAGTCAATTTACAATTCTCGCTTTTACATTTTCAGTTTATTAAACGGTCTTTGTTAAATTTTCTTGTTCTTTTCTTGAAGAAATTTTATGGTTTCTTTTCATTATTGTTGTTTACATTTTCTATAGTTTACATTTCCTGCAATTTATATTTCCTACAATTTACATTTCTGTCATTTATATTTTTATTAGACGCTTAGTTTTATACTAGCATAACCATTATACGATCTGTTAGACAATGCTCCATTAGACGATTTGTGTTTGCTTACTACTAAGCCAAAACCTATAGCCTATAGTCAAGGCACCAGTGCTTACTACTAAGCCAAAACCTATAGCCTATAGTCAAGGCACAACTCTTTCTATTTAAGAACAAAGTACCCCAGGAGCCATGATTCGACAGTGACTTGGCCTATCTGGCCTATACCACGGGACAATTGATGCTACTTGAAAAAGTCTCCTCTTCTACAATTGTCCCACTAGGAATCAAACTCTTTGATTGTGACTTGACCCTCTTGGCCTACGCCACAGGACAATTGTGCAACTTGCAACAATCTCCCTTTAAACAATTGTCTCACTAGGAATTGAACTCTTGACCTTGGGTCTAATACCAATTGTTTAATCAAGCGCTTACCACTAGACCAAAAGCTATAGCCTATAGTTAGGGCGTAACTCTTTCTACTTAAGAGTATAATAGCTCAAACACTATGATTCGATTATGACTTGGTCCACTTGACTTTCCCCATTAGACAATTGATGTAACCTACAATAATCTGGTGGTTACACTTAGTCCTTTTGCTTAATGAGTTCATCTACATTTTACTTGTTTTAAATTCCAATTTTAGTTTTAATTTGTTTTACATTCATGTATTACTTTCATCATTTAGTGAAATTTCATTTAACCATCTAGTCCTTGCTCTATTTTATCTTTCTTTATTGTAATATCATTTTCTTTCTTTTTAATTCCAGTTTTTAGTTGTCACTACTTTTCGATTTCATTTGTTTACAATTTTTTTTATCAATTCTATCAATAAATTTCAGTCAATATTTGCTTTTGTTTTTGAAACATTCATTTTCTAATGCTTTACTTTTTTATTTCTTTATTGTTCTTCGTTTCCATTAACATTTATTGTTTTCATTTACGTTTATTGTTTTTGATTTATGAATTCCTTTATTTTCCCCATTTTTAATTTGTATAAGGAGAATATGAAACAATGGAACCATACAATACAAGATGTGTCTTTGAGGATTTGACCTAGTGATGCGCGTTGTCAACCGTGTCCCAAATTAAATTAGGAAGCTAGATTTTGCAATATAGCTGACCTAGGTCATTCTTCTAAAGACCACTTGAACGTTCTCAGTCACTAAAAATATAAAACAGTAGCACAAGGGGTTTGGCAAGTACGACACTTAAACAAAATAGACAGAAAAAAAAATGATTCAAGCGAAATATAGAAGTTCACGTAATGAAAATCAACCCGGTCTCCCTTTGATTCTCCCAAATCCCTCACTAGCTCCTAAACATAATCCCAATTAGATTCGTGGGTTAAACAGAACAAAATCCTAAATCTATTTAACATCCCGAACACTCCACGATTGCGAAGCATTTTATCGAACACCTACTGTGCCAAACCAATGCAATTGCATGGTGAGCAACATCATCGATTCAACTTGATTCTGACTCGGGAACTCCACAATACATTCCAATCGGACTGTATTCGTTCATTTATAGAGTCAATCCAACCATTAAATTCAACAATCAAATTAAAACAACAAATGAGCAGGTAATTGCGGAAAAACAATACAAAACGCGAACCTAGGGATAAACGGGAACGGGAGAACCTCTAGGGATCAGATTGAGGAAAAGCTATAGCCACTCATGGTGGAATGAACATGAATAATAGCTAATGAATATAAGGATAACAATGCACAAGCAAATGTACACGAAAATAAAAATCCAGAAATGAAGAAGAAGCTAAGAAGAAGCAAGTCACCAAAACTGTATTCAAAGTTTTGTCTAAAAAAATTGTTGGTTGTTGCCCTACACAACTCACTTCAATATTTAGTTTTTCCTAACCTAAGGTGGCCTAAGCCCACCTCTATGTTTCCCTAATAAACCAAAAACGCACAGTTTTGATCACAACTCATTTGGGTTGAAATGACTAAGTTGTCCTCAATTGAATATTTCCGCTCAAAGTGTTGTCTAGATTTTGTACGCCAACTTCAAGGCTGATTTTGTCCACTTTACAGTCCAAATTTGGCCTTTTATCCTCTAACAATGTTTGTAGATCTTTGAGTTATCTACAAAACTACGTAAAGATCAAGTTAATCGGAGGTCTATAGCAAAAGTTATGAACAAAATATGGAACATACTCAAGTTTGGAAAATTTTTGGAAATTTTATCAAATTGAGTCAAACTTTCAATTAAAGACCAATAAGTCCAAATACAGAAAAATGGTCCAAAACTTATCATTATTCTTATCACTATGCAATAGGAAAGTGGTTAAAATAAATATATATTACCTAGGTTAGACTCTATGCTACATTAGGGGGAACTTAGTTTTATTTTGAAAATCAGACATTATCAAAGGTTTATCACGGATGTATATGGTTTTTGGAAATTGAAAAAAAAATTAAAAGCTTTATGTTTCTTTTAATGTGTAAAACCAATTTCAACTTTGTCCATCACATAGGAGTGTATCTAGATTTGATGTCCATAATGTGAATTTTGCAAGAGTTTTCAAAAAGTATTCTATACATGCTTCATGCAATTTTCAATATTATGACTTTTCTCTTGAGAATTTCATTTACAATTACATGAGCATTTTCATAAATAATTTCTATAACATCAATACCTATTTTTCAATCATCATTTTCATCTTGCAATTAGTTTAACCTATTCTCAAGTAATTTATTATCTCATTTAAGTATTTTGTCTGAATAAGAGGGGCTTTTTGCTTCTTCATGTAATTTATTAAATGTATCAAGCAATTAATCATAGTTTTCATAAATTTTAAAATTAGAATTACTCACTTTAATTTTACTTGATGATTTTGCATCCACCATCAAACAAATATTGGCTTCTGCTTCTTCAGTTTCACTTGAGCTACTTGAAGAGTTGAAGCGTTGTCAGTAATGCCTCTCTTCTTTTTATTGTATTTATTTGCTTCCTTCTTTTATTCAAGTTTATTTTTCAATTTCAACAAAGGGCAATCAAGTTTAATATGACCTTTCTTACCACATTCGTTACATGTAAAAGTTGATCCTTGATCTTGCTTCTTGTAGCTTTTCATTGTCATGCCAGACTTGTTCTTATACTTTATAAATTGTGAGAACTTCTTCACAACTAAATTTTGATTTTCACTATCTGAATTGTCCATCTTTTTTTTTCTATACATCTCTCAATTTTTATGATATCTGCTTTAAGAGCTATATTGTTTTACTTTTTTCTTCTCCTTCTTCTTCTTCCTTTAACGTTCCTATTTGTAGTTCATGCTCCCTCAACTTAGCAAACACAGTGGTTATGTTCAATATAATGAGGTATCTTGATTCAGAGATAGTAGTAAACTTTGGTTGTCATGACCTATTTAAGCTTTTCAAGATCTTAATGTTGACTTATTCTTTGTCAAAAGTCTTTCCAAGAGCAAGTAGGTGATCCACTATATAAGTTAACCTCTTTTGAACATTATATATGTTTTTCCATTGCATCATCCTAAACATCTCACACACTTATATGAGAGTATTTTTCCTTACTCTCTTCATGTCTTCGGTCTTTTCATGAGTGACTTCTAACACATCCCATATTTCCTTAGCTGAAGAACATATTGAAACTCTACAAAATTCATCAAGAGTTAAAGTAGAAGATATAATGTTCTTTAGATCTTACATAATGTGCTCTTTTGTTTTCATAAAGGGTCCATAAAGAAAATTCCATAGGAACCACAATATTATCAACAATTCTAGTTGGTTCAAAGGACCATCTACCACTACATCCCAAATCCCCTTATCATAAATTCAAGAAAATTTTTCACCTTAATTTTCCAACAAGGATAGTTTTCTCCAGCAAAAAGAGGAAGAATGTTTATAAATGCACTCTCAACAAATCTTTGTGAATGACTAGTCATTTTGGATCAAAATTGAATAAATTTCAACAACTTACTCTAGATACCAATTGTAAAACAAAAACAAACTAAAAATACAACTAGAAAGGAGAGTGGATTTTTTAAAAATGACCTTTAAAAAGAATTTTTTTCTTAAACTATTATTGATAATAAAAATTAAATACAAAATTTAATGATGACCAAGAACAATAAATAATTCAAAATAATAAGAAAAAGATGAAAAAGAAAGACACAAAATTTTATACTGATCCGATTCTTTTCGAAATTACATCCAATTAATCCAAGAAACCTTAATTGGATTTTTCACTAAAAATCTTAAGTTATCCAATTATAAGAAACTCCTACATAACTAGAAAAAAGAACACAAACCACTTATTGAAACACCTTTCAAGAAAATTTACAAAGATAATGAAAAAAATCAATTACCTACATGCACACCAAACGTTGGTACAAAGATTTAAAAATGAAATTATAGAAAAAAAAAGACAAATATCACCTAGCAAGTTTACAATAGAACAACATACAATATGATAAACCTTTTGATGAGCCTTGAGAAATCTTTCTTTTTTTATTGAAGATGTAAATTTATAATACTATTAGAATATCCCTGTCAAGAAATAATAAAGCTCTATTTTAAGAAGTATTAAATGATATCAATGAATGAGAGATAACTTCATTTTTAAAAGATTTTTGTGGTTACTAGCCAAAATAACCGATTATTATTAATGCTAATTGATTATTATGTTCACTAAGTTACTTAAAAAATATTTTTAAAATAGTTTAATCAATTATTATTAAACCTAATTGATTGATTAATTCCTAAAGGTTGAGTTTTTCAGATTGCCTACTGTAATGGATTATTACATGAAATAATCGATTATATGTAAAACATGTCAAACAAATTTTTGACCAACATAATCAATTATTTTTTAACATAATTGATTATATACTTTTTAACATAATTCATTATTATGCTAAAAAAAGATAAAGCACTAGTTTTTTAAAGCTAATTTGCTCAAGATTATCTTACATATTGTTTCATGCTTTACAAACTTTGACTATACTAAGATAATGAGAAATAGAGAAAGGAACCGTTAAAAGAGGTGAATGTCAACACATAAAGTTTGCCATGCTTTGGTAATAGGACTGGTTTTAATACTAAGAAATACACTAACTTTATACTACTACTAGACACGTAAAATAAAAGATAAGGCATAAAGTGAGATCAATTAACAATAACTTAAACTAAAAGTTAAAATTAAGCACTACAATATTTTTGGTAATTTTTAAATGAGGAAGCTAATCGAACAAAAACATATGATATAAATAATGTTGGAATTAGACTTCACTACCTCACTCTTGTTTCATTAAGCAAAAAGATAAATATTTCCTTCTTCTTCATTGCTATCAATCCATATCATGAAATTTTATATTGCAATTTATTAGAGAAAACCCTAAGTATATCGTATTGAATTACAATTCATTTTCATCTTAATAAAATAAACTCACATCAAGTTCAAGGATTTATAGATTATCAATAAGTTATTCTCTGTTCAAGACAAATTATTTATTGATTATTTTATTTTAGATCAAGAACTCATAAGAATTTCCAACCTCTTACGGTTGAAACTGCTAGTGTGCTCAACTATTTGATGAATCCAAACCTTGAAGATTGTTGAAGATTGAAAATTTAAAAGCATGATTGAAAATTTAGATGCTTTTAAGTGTGTGTCTTTGTTTCGGTTTGCATGTAAGTTTATTTCTTGATAATTTGATCTTTAATTATTTATAAGAAGCTTTTTAATTTTTTTTTTAACTTATCTTGGTGACGGGATAATTTTAATTAATTAAAGGATGCTTTACTCCATTAAAATGTTGTTATCTAAAGTCTAAAATGACTCCAAAGGATATTTTAATTGATTACGTTGTCATTTTAATAAGTTATAATTACTTAGAGTCATGAGTAGTTATGGAAATTTGTTTTAATATGTTAAACACAATTTTTAATAATTAAACTTTCTTGTGCTTTCGGAATAATTTTAACCATTTTATTTTAGTAGATTAAACTAGCAATTTAATCCATTTTTTTTCATAAGTGAAATAAATAAATTCAAACTCAATTTTAATCTATTAAAACTAACGTACTAAAAGATATATAACTCTTTCATTTGATTTCATTTAGCACTAAATTTGAAACTCGATTTTTAAAGTAATTTTCAAAATTGAGAAAGTGTAACATCCCATATTTTTAGTATAATAAGAACTTTATTGCATATAAATTATATAAAAGATATAAATATAAATATTCATACATTCGTTATCACTATAAGAAAAAAGTTATTTAGAGACTAATTTTTAGCTACCAAATAAAATGGTTGCAAATTGTGACCAAAATAATCACCAAATTAGATATAAGTGACTAAAACCTTGGTAGCTAATGTTGGATACCAATTATCTTGACTTAATTTGTCACTAAATACAATCATTACTTTTATTTTGTAGTTATTTAGCAATCAAAACCTAATTTAGTAATTATTTTGGTCTCAATTAGCAACTATTTTATTTTGTAGCTAAAAATTGGTCTATAAATAACTTTTTTTCTTGTAGTGTGTATATTTCAAAATATATTTCTCCACATAAGATTTAATAAAAATATCTTCATACAATCACAAAATAAAATAAAATAAAACTTCTCTATGAGCTCATTAAGGAGTCACACCACTTGTCAAATCCTCTACGCACGTATAACACACGATCATCGCTATTAAAAAAATAAAACAAACACCACAGAAAAAGAAGGGTAAGCTAGAGAGCCTTTAAGAAAATGTATTTTCATAAATTAAATTTCTATCTCAACCAAACTACAACAAATCAAGCTTTCATAATTCATCTCATATATCACATTATCATTATCACATCTTTACAATAACTCATATCATACATATACTGACTCACATATAAAGACTCCAGACTCTCTACTTCTAGAGGACTTATTCATTGAGTTAGACTTACTGGTTTGCACCTGTCATATATCATCCATATGTTTCGACCAGTTCCTATTTCAAACCTCAGATACAGTCTACTCTAATAAGTTCCTATATCAAACCTCAGTTCCTATATGCACAAGGTTAATGCATATGTCCTATTCCGATCAACTTATATTTTAAACCTCGTACATGGCCATGTGAACCTCCTTCGAATCTCACTACTTTGTAATCTTCATCTATGTGAATCCAAGTACCAGTAGAGTCAGGATACATCCTTAAATCAAATCCCCAAACAATGCACATCCTAACAATCTAAACATGGGTATCTCGTTTCCTGGAGATACTATGTCTCGATCACCATTCCATATCACCTAAAATCTAGTCATGCAGTGCTTGTTATGGTTTAGGTGAATTCTTTCCATTGTATCTTCAATTCTTTGTCATTTTTGTTGTTTTTTAATAGGGTTTCTAGTCACAGTGTAGTATCAGGGTGTTACTAGTTTATAGATTCACTCCTGTAGGGTTCAAAAGTTAAATTCTTTTGTTGTTTGTATTGGACAACTGTTTGTAATAACATTGTCTTAGAGTGATCTTGGTTGGTGTGGCTAAGAAACTGGATATAGCTCTTGAAATATAGTAAATCGGTATAAAATTATTGTGTATTTCTTCTTCTCTCTCTTTCTTTTTACTACTTCATGTGATTTAATCTTATTTTGGTGGTCATGGTTTTTGAATAGATTAAAAAAGGACAACCAAATTATGAAATTGATTAGTTCTCTAAAGATTCATTCTAAAGTTTTTAAGAAATTTGTGATAGTTTAATTCACCCCTTCTCAAACTCAACCTCCATATATTAACAATTGGTATCAAGAGCCGATTCTTGAATAATATTCAAGATCTGATCCTATTTTTTCGAAAATGGCCGAGAACAAGTTTCTCTCTGTTAAAGGTGCTTCTATTAACAAACCACCTATGGGTGTTAATTATTAGTTTTGGAAGGTTAGAATGAAATCTTTTTTTGAGTCTATCTATAGAGGGATCTGGGATGCCATAATAAAAGAACCCTATATTCCTAAACAAGTAGTTAAAAATGATCTTACAGAAAAGCCTTGGTTTGAAATTGAAAATAAGAAAGCTTAATATGATTGTATGGCCAAAAATATAATAACTGCTACCTTGAATCTTGACAAATTTTTTAAATTTTCTGAATGCAATTTTACAAAGGAGTGTGAGACATTCTTGAAGTCACACATGAGAGAGAACAACTAAATTGAAGAGAACAAGAAAACATGCATTAATATAAGAATATGAACTCTTTAATATGTAATAAGGAGAGACCATTGTTAATTTTTAGAAATGGTTGGCACATATTGTAAATCATCTAATTGGCCTAAGGAAAGTTTGTGACAAGGAAAAGTTGAACATCAAAGTATTGAAATGTTTAGACAGAAGTTGGCAGCTTAAGGTACTAACAATTTCTAAATCCAAAGATCTATAAACCTTGACAACTTCATCGCTATTTGGAAAATTGAGGGAGCATGAGTTGGAGATGAACAATGTGAGCAAGAGAGTAGTGATATGAAGATCAAGAGCATTGTACTGAAAAATGTTGTTTAGAAAAAGGAAGTAAGTGAAGACGAATAAAAGGAATGCAATGATTATGAAACTCTTAGTTTGTTGACTAAAAAGTTTAGGAAGTTTTTGAAGAAAAGAAGCAAAGAAAAGAATCTTCCATAAAAAAGGTATGTATACAGAAAAATTGAGTCAAGTTTATCTAATTTTACATCTTATTTTGGTTGTGGAAAATGATGACATATTAAAATTGAATTTCCAAAAAGTCAAAACAAGGATAAAAACTCTGATAGGAAATATGAGAAAAACAAAAAGAATAGAGAAGCCTACATTGCTTGGCTATGAATCTTCCTCAAGCAATGTAAGTTCTGATTTTTTTGAAAAATGGAAATAATAAGCTTTTATATATTTTTAAAGAAACACATGAAGAAGTTAATAGGTTGGCCTTTCCAATAATAAACTCAAAGGATTAAATAATTGGCTACAAAATAGGGTCATAATACTAGAAGAAGAAAAATCGAGGAATATTAAAATGGATTTGGAAAATTCAAAATCATTTGTAAAAATTCTTCTTGTAGTTGTTTTGAATTTTGTCAAGCGATTAATAGGATTGTGAAAAATGTAAGTCATTAATGCGACGTGAATTCATTCAACTTCGATCCATAACTACGTATGTTACAAACTCCCTTATCAACAATCATGCAATGCGATTCTGGCTTTTTTAATTCAAAGTGTGGTCCTACACATTTAGAAAAACATTTTCCATAATTCACTAACACATAGAAATTAAGTCTATTATACTAAATTTAATAAAATTTTACCAGCATTTCATATTAGTCTTCAAAATACACGAAATGAAAGTAGTCACAAAGAGTTTACACATTCAAATGTATACCTGCATAACAACACCAAATGGTTTGAATGAAAATTACATCAAATTTAAGATTAAACTTAATGTCTATGTATTAACGAACTATAAAAAATAATTTTTCCAAACTATATATCCAACTAGACAATTCAAAATTTAGAACAAATGATTAATGTTTAACAATTTGTAGTAAATCTCAAATGAGAACTAAAGTTTTCTCCATGTGTGTGTCAATATAATATTTATTTTAAATAAAATTAGTAAAAGAAATACAAACCAACAATTACAATACATACATGCATAAAAAAAAAGAAAAATTTTATACAATTAAAACATCATGCGAATGCTCATTTACAATAAATCACCACAACATATAATCATACAAATAAAATAATATACATAAAGCTCATTTAAACCTTTTAAAATCACCCTACTAATGCTTACAAAGAAAAGAAAATCAAATATAATGATTACATTAGGTACTTACATAAAAGACTAAGGAAACACCAACTGTGACTTAGGGGCAAGAGCGACCATGATGAATTAAAAACTCTCAAATCTGACATTGACAATAAAAAAAATATATAGAAGTCTTAAATAACCATAAGGGACAACAATAACAATGACAATAATAATGATGCATCCATAATGAGAGTGAGGTAATTATGAAAATAATAAGGAGACTATAACTTCAATGACGAGATGAAGGAAAACCAAGAATAATACAAACATGAAACGAAAATAAAAGAAGTTCTTACATAAATGTATATAACTGATATGGTATATAATTTTATCATCGGTCCAAATCTAACAAAATTAAATCCAACGTAGATGATAAACATAGATAAAAGAAGAAGTTTTCCGCTTGTGTTAAACCCAAATTACTATATTTTAAATACATTTTCTTACTGTATATAGTAAAGATATAAACCGCGTTGTTAAGTACATGTTTGTAAAATAAGTGGACATTAAACGATTGCAAAAATCATTTGTTACGAAAATTAAATCTCTAGATTTACAGCATACTTCAACATATTTAAATCTTTAAATATTAACTTGATCGTTATTCTAAAATGAGAAGATTAGTTATAGGACCTTAATTTAGGAACACAATTCTAAATCCATACCTGTTTTAAGAAAATATCGTGGGACATTTATGAAAACCTTATTATAGGAGCTTAATTTAGGAATACAATTTAGAAAAAAAAAAACACACACACACACACAAGAATAATCAGATATCAGATATGGACAAACAGAAGATTGTGGCTGCTACTAAATGAACGTGGGATCTTACAAACAACACAGACCTCCAGAAGAAGACAACGAACAAAAAAAAAAAGAACGAAAATAACATTAAAGAATATAACAATAAAAATAATTCTAATTTTTTCTTCAAATTATCTTGCTAAACAAAGAATGTATTGAGATTTTCAATTTTTTTTTAAATATTAAATTTTTTACTTTTTATTTATACAATTTTCGTAAAATATTAAAGAAAAGCTGTAAGAAATATTATAAAGTAACATTAATCTTTTATTGTAATAAAAATATTCTATTTTTTAACTCCAAATTATATTGCTAAACCAAAAATGTATTGAAATATTCAAGTTTTTTTTTAATATTAAATTATTTACTTTTTATTTATGCAATCTTCGTAAAATATTAAAGAAAAACCTGTAAGAAAAATTATAAAGTGATATTAATCTTTTTCTTGTTTTTTCAGAAATTATTTTGATCTAGACTTATAAAATAATACTAATAATTTTAAGCTTGAATGATTTTTTTTGACATATGACTTATATATATATATATATATATATATATATATATATATATATATATATATATTTATTTATTATGTATTACACTATAAGAAAAAAAAGTATTTAAAGACTAATATTTAGTATATACAATGTAATATTATATACAAAATCGGTAAATATTTCGAATAGAAATTAAGGATTTTTTTATTAAGAATTAAATAAAATATTTATAAACTTTTTGACACTTAAAACATATTTTAGCCTAAAATTTAAATTTTTAGACATCGGGGGTTTACTCTCTAACTTTTTATGTTTCTATTACTCTTCAGAATTCAAAATATATAGCGATATTATTATTGGCGTTCTTAAACTAATTCTCCAAAACCAATAAAAAGATCTATATATTTGAAGTTATATAACTAAATTTTTAGTTAAAGATAATTATATAAAATCTTTTTCCAGTTCAGTCTATCAATCCAACTAGAGGAGGATGATTATTGTTTTAATCTAGTTATTATTAACTTTAAACTTTGAATTTTTATCATTATTTCATTTTGAAAGACAAATTAGAAAATTAACTCAAAAACGTATATATCCAAACAAACTCTCTAACAAAAAATTGAGGAATTTCATCTTTAGAATTATTTTTCCATTCACTTCAATCAATAATTAAGGAAATGAGAAATTTTCTTTAAAATCTTTTTTTCCATCCACACGATACCATCAAGATTTCGACCTCAAATTTATTACATATCATCATTAGAGTTAGTTACTAGTTGAGATTGTAACATTAATTTCATATGTGGAATGAAACAGTGATTTTAGATAAGAACTTTTTTTCTTTAAAGATGATCTCTTTCTCCTTTAAAGACAAATTCTAAATCCTAAATCATAAATTAAGAACAATTTAAATATGTTTTTTTTTCTTAATTCTCCAAAAGAACAAAATCGAGACGAAATACCAAGCTTTAAAACCTCACATGTATATGCGGTGATTAAATCTAATATGTTATGTTGATAAATTTAAGGTCAGAATAATTATAATTTTCAGTCTAAACAAGTTTCACTTAGATCCATGGCGTTGGATCTTTTATCATCTGGTGATTTAGAAAAAACTGTGATGAGGATAAGAGGAGGTTGCTTGATCCGGGTCTCACGTTAGGTGCATTATTCAGATGAAGACAATATAGAAGTGAAAAAGTAGCACTAAAGTTAGGAGGGACACTATGTGGAACCCTATTCCCCAAGTTACTGATTATCACAATTATACTGATAAGGTGACTCATCAGATTCTTGCCTTGACTTTACATCACTTTGATCATCACTCTCCTGCTACATACAGTTTAATCTTCAAATTGTTCTTCGTGGATTTATTGTACTATTCAAATAATGAACCAGAATTATTTCAGCATATATATAATCCCACGTAAAATTAATTATTAAATCTCTCATGACCATAATTCAATTTCACTGGCTTACTGTCCATGCTCCTGTTTTTCGTTAGTCTTAGTATTAGTTGGATTGTGTTCAATAAACCAAAATTAGATTTAGTATAATAAGTTACTTTTTCCATGGATTTTTATTGACTATAATTATTTGTCTTCCTTTAAAACGTTTCTATTCAAATAAAAATACTTTTCTAAAGTGAACATTTTTGTGAGTTTTGTAGGACTAATAAGGTCAACTTAAAGAAATAATTATAGGACTAATAGACAAGTCTAAAAAGAATAATGAACATTGTTTTAAATCAAAGTTTACAAACTAAATTTCAACAAGTTAAAAATGGCCATCAAAATTAAATAAAAAAATTTAATTCAATATTGTTATGCATAATTTAGATAGACCATATTACACGTCAAAAAAATTGCTTAGCAAGATGAACATTTTATTTTCTAAGAACAAGCTAAAATTGATAAAGTAATGAGCAATATCATTAACCAAACCTTAAGAAACTCCAAACCACACGAAAACCGCATAACATATATTATGGGCAACATAAAAATAAATTAGTATATTTAAGTTAGATTAATTCATGATTAAGTTATGGTGCATAAAAAAATGTTTTACCTTGTGAATTGGAAACATGTTAACCTAGTATCCCATGTGGCCCGAATACTTATTTTGAACAAAAAAAAGGTAAAATGAATACTTGTTTTGAACCAAAAAAGGTAAAATGGAGAATAAATTGATTTCACTTCTTGAGGTTACTATACATACCTAAGTCCAAGGATCTATAAACGATAGGTCCCATCATAAATTTTGCTCCTAAGACAAGTTCCGTGTCTTCAATTTTCTGGATTGTAGGAAACCGTCAACTCATGTGTAGTAGTAGACTACTCGTGTTCAATTTTTTGAAATGGCTCTTATTTTTATTTTTGTTATTATTCTTCTTCTTATTATTATTATATCAAGAAATAATTAATGATATCTACTAATTCTTATTGAAGAGAAAAAGGAAATAGAGGAAACTTGAGTAAATGAAAAAGAAAAAATGAAGAAAAATTGAGATTAAAGAATATTTAGTTGAAAAAGAAATACAGAGGGAATAAGAATAAAATAATTTATTATAATATTATTTTATTTTTTTATTATTTATTACTATTACTATTATTTATTTATTTATTTATTATTAAAAAGGTTCTTTATAAAAAAAATCACGAATTTGATACTTCATTAGCCATGAATGATCAAGATTAAAAACACAAGATACATGACTACTTTAAAAGGTCGCGTGACTTTTCCAATTCTGATATGAGATTAAATACAACAATTTAAACTCTTCTTTTTCTTATAATAGAAAGACTTTCTCGTTACACATAAGTATTTTAAGACAATCTCTATCATGACTTGTAAACGTACTCTGACTAAATGTAAGTGTACATTAACGAATTCAATATATATTATTATTCATAAATGATTACTCAACTTAAATGTAACTCATTTAAATAATCAAATATAACCATAAATTTAAGTTAAAATGCCCTTTCTTTGTCACTAGTACTTTTAGCAATTTCTCTTTTGATCATTTTTACATTTTAACACTTTTTATTTTGGTCGTTTATATTTCTAATTAATTTACCCATTTTAGTTCTTTCTACCAATAAAACTAAATATGATGACGGAATATATTCTATAATGTTAGGCTTAGTGAAACTACATTATTTCTACCCATGGTTTGTGAGTAGTTTTCATAATTCCGTGCTAATATCGAAAGTTGAATATAGGGTAGGGGACCTTGAGCCAAAACGTCGGTGAAAAAAGGGACGAAACCCGTATAAAGAACAAACATATGAAAAGGAGTTTTATTCTAGAATGATAGTGTTTTTTTTTTTTTTTTTAGCTTTGGCAAGTGACAAATGTAAGTAAATTAATGGGTCATGGGTTTGGGTAATTGTTTACATTTTACCTTGTTGCGTGCGTGTGCTTTGTAGTATGAGAAGAGTATTTGATTTTAATTGTGGTATTATGCTTGTTGATGAAAGTTAGTTTTTTCTTTATGATTTGTTTTTGTGTTGGATGGGCCCAATAAAAAGGATTTGGGATTTTGGAACTCATGACATTAAACCATGACTGTGAGGATTTGTTTGCGTGATTTAATAAACGGTTAAATGTTATTGTTGGAGTAGTTTGGCTGAATAATAGATGATAAATTTAAAGTTACCGTGTCATATGGTGGTAAATTTACTATAAGTTGTAAATTAGAGTAATGGGAAATGTGGATCAATGAGAATGTCCGGCTATATTTTAAGGTTTTTGACATACTAAAAGAAATATTATATTATTATCCAAATATAATGATAGTTTGGTTATTTGAACGTGATAATTAGAAAATTGGATTAAAAGAATTTATTGATGATAATGGTCCTTTATAAGAGGTTGTAAAAACTTTATGTCAATATATTTTAATATATTTTATTTAGTAAATATAAATATTGTTTCTCACACTCTTTATTTGAAGTTTTAGAAAGAACTTCAATTTATTTATTATACTCCTTTCGAATTTATTATAATTAATTTAGTAAGTTTTTACAAAAAGTTTATTACTAATATATTAATATTATCAATATATATTTGAATTAAAGCTTCACTAAATGTCTTAGACTATTTACGATATGATAGTTTGATTTTTAAAAGGTTAATTTTGTCTTTAGATTCTGATAATTTTTTTATAACAAATAGTCTCTCTTTATCTAAGCATTTCTATTTGTCTTTCATCTAGGTCATTTGATGAAGGATTATGTCTCTACAATTTCATTTTTTTAGATGTGGACACTTTTTTCTTTTATCTTGTCTTGATCAATCTACAAATTGGAATTTTTTTTGGCTCTAATCATTCCTTATCAAGATTACGATGATTGATCTTATATGGATAACTCTTCTACTACCATAGTCGTAGCGTTATAAACTTTTATGCCTTTGAAGTTTTATAATATTCAAGCATAATTCATCACTTTGAAGTAAAACTTTTCAAAGTTGTTCTTGATGTTTACAATAAAACATAAATTTTTTATATTTATTTTTTACAAATAACAAGTAGTATTTACTTCTTTAACCCAATAATAATTAGGAGTTGAATTAAAATTCAATATATAGTTATAGTTATTTCTTACAATTGTCTATTTTTTCTCTCCATTGATTCATTTTGTTTTATTGTTTGTAGAGTAAAAAAATTATGATGAATACCGTTATTATTGCAAAACCATTCAAAGTGTTTGCTTCCAAACTCTCTGCCATGATCACTCCATATTGGAATAGTTTTTTCTTTCAAATTTCTTACAAAATTTATAAATGGATTCAAAAGCTTCATCCTTGTGAGTAAGGAACCTAACCCATGTTTATCTAGTGTGAGTATCTACAATGACTAGACCATGCATCTTTCACTAGTAGACACAACTCTTATTGACCTAAATAGATTTGTATGTATAACCTCAAGAGGTATTTAAGAATAAACTATGTTCTTAATGGGGAAAATAGTTTATTTGCTTGTGTTCCATGCATGACTTACAAAGAATGTCGCCTTTGAATGATGTTTTGGGCATTAATCTTGTAAGATTAAGTTTTTTACAACTTTGAGATTAATCTCATGCTAGCGTGGTGAAACCTCTTTGCGTCAAACCCAATAATCTTCTTTGAAGGATTCAAGATAAAATATTTTTTTATCTCATAACTCATCTATGTTGTGTAAGTCACCTTGTTTGTTAGCAAAAAGACAATGGTTTCATTTCTTATTACACATATGTCTTTGTTAAACAAAAAAATTACATTTACTATCACATAATTGAAATATATTGCATAGATTATATTTAAGACCTTCAACTAATAACACATTATCAATAGAGAGAATAAGATCATGTCCATCCATCCAATGCTGACAATATTTTCTTTTTAGTTTTCTTCGAAAGTAACTTAGTTGTCATATTTATTCTTTAAGTCTAAAAATATAAACTTTTATCTTATCATGTAATGTGAACACCCATTTTTCAAGTAGCATGCTAGGGTTTTATTTCCTAGGATTAAGTACATATACAGTAGGAATTATTTTATTTATAGGTACCCATATATATTTAGGGTCCTCTTTTGTTAGTCTTTGAGGACTTAGACGTTCATCATTTAATATGAACAAACAAAGAGTGATTTTAAGCTTTTTGTTTCACAAGGCCTACTCCACTTTTGGCTAATGGTTTCCAAGATGAACTTATTAGAAGACTCAATCTCTAATCCCCTAGCGCTGTAGTGATATGACTCCCATTAGAGTTGCATTCTCTAAGATTTTAGATCACCTAATCTTAGTGAATGATCATCTATGGATGGTCTCTTCTCTAAAGCTTTTATTTTCAAATAAAAGAGATATTTTCATTTTTTTCATTTTCATAAACTCTAAACTTTGTCATAGTTTTTCTTTAAGCTTTCAAACTTTGTGTTTAAGTTTTCATTGTTGTTTATAAATCATTATCTTTTTTAAGAAATATCATCTATAACAATAGACTCATATTTCAAAACTTCAATTTGTTTAGAAAATTTTTTTATCACTCTTTTAAATTTTTTTATAAGCTTGAAAGAGGTAAGAAGAGTTAGAAAGAAACCCATGATATACTTTTTATAATAGAGTGAATGTAAAAAAAATAAAAATTCTACCTCATCTTTAGACTTGTCTTATAATAAAAACTAGAAAATGATGTCTTCAATTAAAGAAAAAATTGGAGAAGTCATATCAAAAAGACAAATTAAAGATTGAAAAAATGTAATAAAGATAGAAGAAAGTCTCTCACATGACAACAAAATATTAAAGAAACATAGGTTAGAATGGTCTTATTTGCCAATTTCCTTCTTAGTTTTACAAGTTTGTTTTCTAGAATAAATATAACCTATGGTAGAATAAGTAAACCCTAATGAGATCATTTGTTAGCAGAAGTCCTACACTCTCCTTTAGGGCTTGAGTAGTACGACTCTTTGTCCTATAAAAGAGCATCACTCCATGTAAATCACACCTTTAAGAAATACTTATACTTTAACTTAGAAATATTGTAAATGATGATCTATTGTGAAAGGAGTGTGCTTGGTTAAGTTTTGGCAAACAACCTTCTCTTATCTTATCTTCTTGGATCCTCTAAGAAGAGTCTTAAGATGCCCTCAAGGGTATACCCATCCCCTATTGGATTTGTACCTTTAGTGAGGAACTCACCACCCTTCCTTACCTTTCTTCCATTTTCATTTTCCATTTGCACCCTCATCCATTGTCTTCTATTCTATTCCATTTCTTGCATCCATTGTGTAATCTTGTTGAGCTTCCACCCTTATAACATTTCCATATCATAATACTATCAAGGTTTATCCCAAAAGCATAAACCAACATCACCTACTAGCCACCCACACCAAAGTCACCAAATAAACTCTCCAAGGAAACCATCAAACACCACCAACCTACCATTTGTCTGAACCTTATTCCTTCCTTCAAATCAAAGTCAATTTTCCCAACCTAGATATGAATCTTCCACCATTATTTTTTAACATAACCTAGCCATTAGCCACCCAAAAAGACCCAAACATCATCCAAGACTCACCTTCTTGGAAGCTTTGCATTCTTCTTTGTTTGTAGTTGTTCTTGAAACTTGGAGTAGGCTTTCCTTGACACATGGGAATCCTTTAAAGTCCTTCATCATCTTATGAGTGGTTAGACGATGTGTATTAAATAAGACACAAGTTGAGCACTCATTCTTAGATAATTGTTTGTGCCATTCCTGGTTTTTATCATTCTTTAGGCACTCAGATATGAATTGTCTAGGTTTTTTGAATTCTTAGTGGACAACTCAAGTCTTACTTTCTTTCCAGACTTTCCTTTCTTGAGGTTGAGCCTTTCTACCTCTGAAACCTCTCTTCTTCCTTTCCTATATGGTGGATCTTCCTTAAGATAAAAGAAATTTCATCTTTTACCTTAAAGTCCTTATCTTCTGAGTGTGTGTTAAAAAATTCTTCTATCTTTAAAGATTTGGCTTGTGTGTACTTTCTATTGTGAGTTTTCAAAGCTAGAGACTTTTCTTTCTTGATCAAATTGTCCTATTGAATTTACAACTCATGCACCCTTAATATACGGAAATGTTGTTTAAGCCTTTGGATGCCCTCAGGACAATCGCATATGGTCTCCCCTATTTAAGTAAATTTCTCAAAAGTTTTTCAAAATTATCATAATTAGCATAGTGTTTGCTTAGTAAATGAAGCTCATCCTGTATGGTTTAAAATATATTGAACATACTTTGTATGTTTTCATTGTCCTCCATACTAAAAAATTTATACTAGTATGTAAGTAAATTAAGTTTATTATGTTTTACCTTAGTTGAGCCCTCATACATGATTGTAAGAGTGTTTCACATTTTATTGGTTCCCTTTGTATTACTCTTCTTCTAATAAAGTACACATTAGATACTTGTGAGCTTTTGAGTTAAGCAAGTATCTCTATTTTTGCTTATTTATGTAAATAATTTTATGGGAGGGCTCATTTGAGACTTATACTTAGATGAATTATTCATTATCCGCTATGTTCATCATATCAACATGGAATGATTCAAAGAAAGCAATCATCCTCTATTTTTAGTAGTCAAATTTTTACATTTAATAAACAAACTAACCCAAAGAGGTTAGCTTTAATATCAACTAAAATAAGATTGAGTAGATATTTTAAAATGCCTTGCAAAACGTTTTGCAATAATTTATCTATTAAACGTTCAAAGTTTGTCTAACGGATTGAAAATAGTTCACAATATTTTTGTAACACATATATAAGAACAACCAAGAGAATGTACACTAACAATAAACTTAGCCATGTAACATTTTCTGTTTTTATATTATCTCGCCCCAATTGGTTTTCATCCAATTTTCCTATAAAAATAGTAAAGGTTTCCATTGATCAAAATAATTTTGGCTCACCTGAGTACATAAAGTCATTTTCTATTATCCCTTTATATCCTTCTAAGATATAGAACAAAGAACATATGTCACACTTGACCTTTTGAGTATACAATTCCACTCTTGACAATACAACAAAAATTGTTTAAAATGGCTATAGGGGAATTATCAAATAGAGGATATAAATTGTGTTAACACTCCTTGTACAAGATAAAAACTTCCAAATAATTAAGGATTTATAAATAATTTCCAGTCTCTTAAAGTCGTCTAGTAGATGATATTCTATTGTAGCACTTATAAGATTTTAAATCTTTTACATTTAACATATTCAATTCACATAAAATCACATGTAAAAAATAAATTTTTTCTGCATGCAATGACTTTTGTTTATAAACATCTAGCTACGTATCATTAAGCTTAGATGCTTGTTCAATTGTCCTTCCATTAGAGCTTCTAAAAAGATGGTTGCCTTGTGCTAAAAACTTTTCTTGTAGCACTCAACACGTTAGGTGTTGAACAACTTTAACTTTTTACAAATTCTTTTGCATCACTTATAGTGTTATTGAGCATTCAAACTTATAAAGTTGGTTCATTATGTCAATCAATTTAGGGATGTGTGAGTCAATGTTCATGGAGGATAAACAGTCAACAATCTCACAATTTGAGATTTTTCTTGTGATAATATATATATATATATATATATATATATATATACACACACACACACACGGGTATTCTCTTTTGCTTTTGTGTAAACCTTGTATTAGCTTTATATAATGTCTTGTCTTTATATAGACTATGATGCTTCTAATGCTTTTGAGTAGTCTTATGATCTTTCTTTAAAATTCATCTTGGTTGTACCATATAGACTTATATTTTTGGGTTTCACATTAAGGAGCTTGATTAGATCAACCAAAACCTAGTATTGTTTTTATCATCAAAATCATGGGATTGTCTATTATAAGAATCTTAGAATTAAACCACTATTTATTCATGTGACATCTTGTATATGCTTTAACAAATGCAACTGATATACATATATATATGAAAGGATGAGATAAATGATTTGTCTTATTTTATCATTCAAACTAATCATTACTTTGAACCGATCAAAATAATAGATAAGGTGTGTTGAGTTTTGTAATAATAAAGTTGTTTCATGATTAAAAGGAGAATCTTAAGATGAACTTAGGTGACATATAACAAACTTCATTAGTAATGGGATACCAATATTTGCAATACCAACACATTAAGGTCAAAGGCATATGCACAAATCTAGTTCAAGGTTCCTTAACATAGCAGTTTACACACTTGCATGAATATTGTCATGATCTTATCAAATCTAATATGTAAGACTTATCAATGAATTAAGGAGAATGTGGACCATTATAAGAGATATGATTCTTGTCTTCTAAGATTTGTACATTTGTTTCAAGGTCTGCATAGAACAACTTATGTTGTATAAATCCATCATTGATTTTAGATGGATTTTCTAAAGAATTTTAGATAATTGAGTGTTACCTCTTGCCTTTATGATTGAAAGGAAAAATAGATTATCATGACAATAGTTTTTGAAGTGGTTGATAAATGACCTGATATCACATAAAAATATTGTGAGCACATGTATAAAAGATTTATTATTTTTCCTTCTTTAACCTTTGTGTTTGTATTTCTTAACTTTTCTTATCCTTTTAACATAAAAATTAGAAGTATAATAACTAAAGTGCAACTAAACCTTAAGTTAAACATGTGTAAAGTATAAAGTATAAAGTATAATATTATTTTAAAAATAATTACATGTTAAATTTGGGTAAGACAAAAAAATTTAAATATATTGAACATGGTGGTGAAGGTACCAATGAATACATAATTCTAAAAATTGTGAAACAATCAATAATGGATATAAGTGAGTTGAAATAAACCTATAACCTTGACCAACACTAATTAATCCAATTACATTTTAACATATTGAATTATGTCATCTAACTATGTTGAGTTTATTCTTGCTAACCAATTAAAATTGGGTTAGGTATCAAATTAATGAACTTCAAACTTGATTAGTCCAATTTAATTTCATATATTATAATAAGTAAATTAATTTTTAGTGTTGTTGAGACATGTGTTACGTTATTTGAGATATGTATTTTTGATGAAATAATATTTATATTTTAATTGTGTTATATTTAAAGTAATGTATTTTTTTCTTTGGGAGGAACCACTCTCCTAAGTGTCGCTCCATAGTTGCGCTAGGGTTTCACGACTTTGCTTCATTTTGAGGCACGCTTAGTTTCTAGAGTAATTTTTTGCATTTTGGTTTTCATGTGGTGCGATTTAAAGAATCTGGTGGGTGTAGTTTTGTGTTTTGGCTTTTTTACTAGTGCATTTTTGTTTGTGGATTTCATGGTGTGCTTTCACGTGGTGCGACCTAATGGTTTTTCTTGCGGTTCTGGATTTGATTAGTATAATTTCTGGCTTGCATAGACTGTACTAAATGTGGTTGGTTCTTAAAAAGCATTTTGAGGGATATGGGTGGATTTTTGGATTTTCTTTGCTTCTTGGTTGCATGGGTTTTTCCTCTGTAGGTTTCCTTATAGCTTGGGTGTGTCTTCAAGATCATGGAGTCTCTAAGCTACTGGTCAAGCCTATTTAGGGACAACGAAAAACATTTGCACAAGCTTTGAAATATGATTGCAATATTCCACTTTCTCAACTTCCATCTCCATGAATCAACAATGACTTGATCTCTATCCAAATCCCAAATAAAGGTGTATCTCGTGGGTCGGGATAAACGTAAAAATCATCTACATGGTAGAGTTTTGTTAAAAAAAAGGGACAAACATCTCACACATATGGATTTTGTAAGAAATTGAGTATGATATGGAGCTCTTTAGCACCATGGAAAGCAATTCCTTTAGGTAAAGGTTTTTATGAATTTGATTTTTTTCTCGAAGATGTGAGACATGTCTTGATTGTTGGTTTCTAGAGTTTGTCTCTAGGTTTTCTTGCATGTTTGCATGGATCAAAAATTTTGTTCCTTCTTCCATGAAATTGACTAAGGCACAATGTTATGTAGGTGTACATGGTTGAAATATTGACAGCCAAAAGCAATTTTCTCAATTTCTCGTGGGGTTGGAACTCTCTTAGCATTAGATAATTGCACCATGCAAAAAATAAAAGGTTTCTTTGCTTGGACCCTTATGAATATTGATCTTCTCTCTACCTTGCCTCAACAACTTTTGGTGGAGCGTCTTGGTTTTGCTTTTATAGAAAATATAGAATATGAACGACTTTCTCCTTTCTGTTCATTTTGAAAAATGATAGGTCATATGAACTTTCTTCTTGCAAGAGTTGTAAGTAGGAACAGAATGAAAAAAAACCATTAACAACCAAGCAAAAGTTTGTGCCAAAAGTTTAAGTGAATATTGTGAGGGTAATGTGTCTTCACAATTTGTAGCTGTTTCTAAGTCTCCTCCTAAAGGGGATGTTGATTTTGTTGTTGAAGTTATGGATGTGCATCATACTTCTGGTTCTGATCATGATGATAGCCTTAAAGACTTGCCTAGTTTTATTTATGCCTCTCCAGTTGCTGAATAGAATGAGCAAGTTTTTTCTCAAGGTGATCTTATTCCTCCTGTGAAGCTAACTCCTCCTAAAGGTGATCTTGTTCCTCCTATGGGTTTGGTTCGTTCTAATTCTTTTGTCACTTTACCTATTATGGATGATGTTATTCCTTAGGAAAATTATACTATGCATGTTGATTTGATAATGAGCAAAAAATGGATTTGATAATGTTGGTAATTTTTTGCAGCATACTAATTTGATTCCAGATCATGAGAAAAAAATGGGTGAAAAATCTTTGAAAATTAATAGTGTTGCTTCCATTCACAAGGAGCATAATTTGGTTTCTAAAAGATGGGGGTATATGTAGATGATGAGATTTCTAACTCGAATTTTGATACTAAAGCTACTGGAAAAGCCTTTGAATTAACTTCTCAAGCTTTTTTTGGGGTTAAGTTTGATGTAACCACTGTTGCACGTTCTTACGATATAGGGTTGCAGGCGTATGCTAGGGTTGTCCAGGCTTTTCAACTTTTTTATAATCTTAAGGAGGAGTGTAGGTTGATTTCTAAGTCCCGAGAAGCTCGGATGGAACATGGATTCCCTAGTGATTTGGAGGGATTGGATGAGTGTATTCAGATTTGTAAGAAATCTGAAAGATCGATAAAGGATGCTGCTAAAAAACTTGTTAGGGTAAGTACTAAAAAAAAAAAGTATGAATGAATATTTATTCTTCAGTTCAAGATTTCTTTCTTTTGTTGTTTTGCTTTTTAGTATAAAGAATAAATCTCTTATTTTATTGGTTTTTTTTTTTTTCATATATTTTCTTTTATTTTTTTCATATTACCCTTGTGGTTAATTTGATAATTTACTATGTTTTTTTTTCTTTTCATATATTTTCTTTGGTCTTGTTTTCTTTTTCTCTTTCTATTAAATTTCAATATTAAATTTTGAAAATGTAATGTATTGTTTTCTTATTTTTAGACTAACATTTTTTTATTTATGTTTTCTTTCTTATTTTAAAATCTTTTTCAAAATCCTATACTTATTGTTATTATTATTATTATTATTATTATTATTATTATTATTATTTTAGTTAATCAACTAACTATCTAACTAAATCCAATTAAAATAAAGTTGGGTTGAGTTAAAATGATTTAAAAAATTACAACAAATCATTGAGTTAGATCTTACATTAAACCAAATTCCTCTCAACGTAAAGAGCAGGTAAAAATATTAAACAAGCATATGTAATAAATATTTCCTTAATATACTTATGTAAAAAGTATTGAAATTTTAAATAATATTCCGATGCACGTTGAAGTTTAAAAGAAACCTACAGTACTTAAACAAAATAGTCTTAGCTTCTATACATTTATCTACATATACTAACTACGGTTTCTTTGGTTTACATAAACAGAAAAAAAAAAAAAAAAAAAAA
>Ga0209700_103830_pt1 | contig 28153 bp, 11 predicted proteins | sample SiratroredBW_FD_187528 | JGI IMG/M metagenome (GOLD analysis project Ga0209700, IMG submission 187528) | Root nodule microbial communities of legume samples collected from California, USA - Siratro red BW (SPAdes) (version 2) | ecosystem: Host-associated > Plants > Roots > Nodule | place: USA... | reverse complement strand
AATATATATATATATATATATATATATATATATATATATATATATATAATATGTACTAATAGATCAATATAAGTATTTAATCAGTGTTCTAAATTTATTGATAAAAGATTTAAAACAACATCTTATTGAGATGTAATAACAAAACAATGATTAATAAGTAGCATTTGTCTATTGGCTATAAGATGGCGATAGAGCACGATAGATTTGACTATCTCATTCTGATTTTTGAATTAAAAAGTTTATCTTCGTCTTACTTAAAATATTTTTTTTTTATTCTCATCAACGAATTTTTTACTATTTCAAATATTAATTAAATAATTTTTTTATAAAAATAAAAATTATAAAAAATAATTCAATCAATGATTTAATGTTAGAAACATATATTGTAACTGTTTATATTATTGAACGGTAAATTAAGATACTCTCGTGTAAAAAAGTAAAATATAAATAAAATTATTAAAAAGAAATAGAAATAATTAAATGTGAGTCTCAAAAACAACTTAATTTAATAAATTTCATATATGTGCATCTTCAAATGCAACCAAATTCTACAAAGGAAATAAATATGGAAAAAATGTGTTATTAAGGTTGTACTATAAAAGGAAAACTACCTTACGGATTTAAGTGAGCTTTGTAATTACTAAAGAAGTCAAATAACAGTTGAGAGAAAGAATTAAAAATTGTGTGGCAAAAAAAGAAAGAAGGAATGGTTTTCCAAATGGAGTGAATGAAATCAAAGTGAAAATTTCCCATCAAAATGAGCCAGACAATATTCACAGATTAGGTTTTTTTTGTCATCCCTAATTGGCTACTATAAAAGAAAAATTTCAGATTGGTTTACATAAAACAACTATCTCAACAAATACAAACTCAATTTTAGAATTACCATTATTAATATATATATATATATATATATATATATATATATATATATATATATATATATATATATATTTAATCATCTTTCCATTTTCTTTTAAATATTAAGACCTGCACCTACATTTAATCACGTTCACAGTACAATTATAATATGTCACACAACAAAATGTACAAGGATAAGTTATCATAATAAAACAACTCTATTTCAATTCAACACAACAATAAATTCATAAGTAATCATTTCATCAAATACATGTGTGTGTTTCTCTCTTTAATTTAAGGTTACACTTTTTTGTTATTGATTTCATATGGCATTTTGTTATATTATATAATCTATCTGGTTTAGGATTTAAGTGATGCTTTAGTGGTGCTATTTGCAATTCATTTCTACCAAGGGATTGTTAACGTTTACAAAATTTTATGGTTATTGTTTAATTGGTTTGTCTATCATGACATTATATGTATTTGTTATTACTGTATTAAGTAAATAATTGTATGGATTTAAGTTTAAATATTTTAAATTCATCAAATTACTAATTTCTTAAGTTTAGTTTTTTTGTTTAGGTGTATTACAATGTTGTCAAAATCGAGATTTTTTTCTATACCGACTCCTCGTCTTCTTCTTGGATAAATTCAATCCAAACTTAATTTTAATTAAAAATTAATATAATTAAAATTGTATTTTAATATGTGTTTGTGGCCTAATTAAATTTAATGTGATTAAAATTTAAAACAAATTCTAAACTCAAAACAAATTTCAAATTTAATAATTAATATTTTTTTATTTTACTATTTATATTTTTTGTTAAATGAGTTTCAGTTTCAATTAAAATAAAATCATTAAAAAATTAAAATTAATATAATTAAAATTCAAAATAAATTTTGAATTAAAATAAAGATTAAAAGTTTTACCTGTTTTAAGATTTATGTTCTTAATTAAATTGAACAAGTTTTAATTTGAATTAAAATTAAACAAAATTAAGTCACTTTTAATAAGCATATTTTTTATAAAATTTCTCAAGTACTTTCTTTTATTTCTTTTACTTGTTGATAAACAATATGTTATATATATATATATATATAAAAGTAAAATCTGATTCATGTTACCTTTCAATGATTTACCATTTTATTGGCTGATTACCATTTTTAACTATCTTGATATACTACTGTCATAAATGAAATTCAAAATCAATTACAGGCTTTGCCAAAAAAATTTCTATATGTATATATTTAATTGGAGCAGAGATTGGGTTTCGGGTTATAATTGCCTACACTACTTTGAGTTTACACTACTTTGAGTTGCCTTCCACTATATTGGTATATGTAAAGCCAGAATTGAGATTGCTACATTTATTATAAACATATATATATATATATATATATATATATATATATATTAAGATCTAAATTATATATTATTTATATTACATATATTATATGTTTTCTATATCTCATATTTTATTCATATATTTTATACTTTATATATTATATAATAATATATGTTTATGGTTTAATCTTTCAAATTTTTTTACAACTGTCATTGTCTTTCACAGTTACCAACAAAACTTTTCAATTTCTATATAAACCTTTTCTTTTTCTCTTTTGGCATTTTCTCTATCCATTTTTCAGAAACCCTCTTCTTCCTTCTTGCTGTCATACAACCATCTGTTATTCACTTCTTTTTGTCCTATAACAAAATATACCTGCATAATGGACAAACCATATTACAAAGAGATATTAATGGAAGTTTCAAAACAATCATATTCTATGAACATCAACAGGTATTATGTAATCTCAATCCAACAATTTCTTTAAACTCCAATCTTCATTTTTCCATATTTCTTTTATGATTTTTTTTACATATTTTTTTATTATTCTTTTTACTCTACTCAATCCAGCTATTTATTTATACTATCACCTTCATCTTTATTTATTTCTATTATCAATTTAATCTTCATTTATTTCTTTATAATATCATCTTTATCTTCATTTATTTATTTATATTGTCATCTTCATCTTAATATTTTTATTTTCTGATTTTTTTGTCTATAAGTTTCTAAATTCTACATATCTTCTTTATTTTGGAATCTTTCTTTTCTGATTTTTTTTTATATATTTTTTAATTATTCATTCTACTTTTATTTGTTGCTCCGTTAATACTGTTTTGTTATCCTTATTTGTAAATAATGTAAGGATTATATAGTGGTAGAGCGTCAATTTGCAATTTCTTTCAAGATGGAACTGTCTCCACAGTGGACTGTGGTAGACAAAACAGGAAGGCTCTCACGCTTAACCTACAACATGGACCTATTGTAGCCCAAACTCACATGTTGTCATTTGAAATCCTTCTAATGCTTTACAAGAGACCACCATGCTATCTTTAGATACGTTGGGAACTGCTGCTTCCTCTTTGATGCATTTTGTACCCCTGAGTCAATTTCAATATATGTAAGAAGTATTGAAAGAAATGCTCCTATGCTCACTGCACCAGTAAAACATTTTTTTGTGACCATCACCAGTTACCAATGTCAAGCCAGCAATTTAATAATCTTCCATCTCCGTTTTATCTATTTTCTATACTTTATAATACATAATACATCTTATACATCTTACTGATTTATAATATCATGTTTAGAATTTGACTGCAGATTTCAAAATTTACATCAAAAAGCAAAATTCAAATATGTGATTCTTCACAGACCATTCCAACCAGTGAAATGCAAATTACTAATTAGGACCAATCCTAAAAGGTCCACAAAGATTGGCAAAGGCTGAAAACAGTCCTGTAAATTAAATCACTTACTTAAAGGATTCACACTTGCTTTTGAAGTGCACAGTTTCAAGCCCAACAAAAATATTAAAGTTCTTATTTTAAAATATTCATAATATTTTGTAATTATTGAATTATTATTTAAACTTTCTTATTTGCTTGGTTAAGTACAAAGCACATTTTCAATTTTTGGTTGTATACTTCCTTCCTTATTTATCAAGAACAGTTGCTTGGTTAGTTTACATGTTTAGTGGTTTGTAAATGTTACTTTATTCAAACTAATCTCTTATATTATTACATTTTTGTTTTATTAATTTTCTAATAACAATAGTATATATATATATATATATGAGCGCTTTTATAATCAAAATCACTTTGCTTAAAAGCAATGTGATTTTCTACTCTATTTTTGATTGAATAAAAAACTTGACTACTTGAATAAAAAATTGGTCACTATAGCAAATATTTCGTTGAAAATCCACCTAAGTCTAATTTAAACTACAAACATAATTTTTCTTGAGTGGCTATAGTTTCACTTAAGCGGAAACAATCACTTGGATAATGATAATCTGACTTAAGTGACATTGGCAAATGATGCATCTCTTGAGTGATGATAATCTAGCTTGAATAATAATATCAAATGACATATTTAGTACCACAACCAAAACAGTTTCAATAAGATTACCACTTCATTTTAACTTATGCAACATATTAGACAAGCTCAAAATGATCAAATACAACTACAAATTGTTCAATCATCATACTTCACTCATTTTAACTCAATTTGGATAATTAACTTAATATAACACTCATTCACATAACACCTATTTTGACAACCTAGTTTCCTTAATTTAAAGGCATTATCTTGGTATTATTATAATGAGTTTTAATATCTATTTTTTTTTGGAAGATGTCTAATTCTTATTAGATTTTAGAATCTATATTATACATGAGAAGTAATAAGTAGTTGGTGAGTCACATATAATTAAAGCATCTTTGGAGATATAATAATGGTAGAGAGGTACCTTTGGTAAAGTTTAAATTGTGATATGATGAGATAATTTACTTAAGTAAATACATATGTATTTGAGAATTCAATATCTTTAATTAATATTAACTTACATTTATTTGTTTTTCAAAGATCTAGAAAATAATTTTAGAGTAGAAGTTATATAATTAAAATAGAACCTAAATATTTTATTATTGAAGTAAAAAGTCCATAAATTCTTCAAGTTTCATTTTAATATAACCATTATTTCTCTACAGATTTTTTTTTCTCTCCTGCCTTCTTTTTAGATTTCTAACTCCATCCTTCATTATATAGAGAGATTAATAGATACCACCTTTAGGCTTCTGGCAATGATAAAACAAAATTGTTAGATTATACTTTTTATTAGAGTAAGTTCAACTCTACTGGTTTTTTCTTTGAGTCAGTTCTGAATTTTCTTGTGTACCTTGGTAAATGTGTTTTGCATGTAGTGTCTATGGCTATAGGATTAGTTTTTGTTAGTTCAAGGTCCTAGTGATGTATTTATATTATTAATCAAGACTTTGTGGTGTAAGTTAAGCTATCATTGTGTCCTCTAGGGGTTGGAACTCTTTGTGAGCACACGGCCATCCAATCAAGTGAAGGCAAACTTGAGTCTTAATAGTACTCTAGATTAGATGATCTGGATGTGAATGTGACATGGTCACAAGCTACAAATTTCTCTTGTAGGGTTGTTTGGTTTGTGTTGAAACAACTTGTTACTAAAAATAATAAATGGTAGGAATTTATCCTATATTTAGAACAAATTGAGTATGTTTTGATTGTTTACTAAGATTGTTGAAGTGTACTTCGACTAGTTGATGAAATTGTAGTTTATTTATGAAGCATTGGTTGTTGCATGAGCCATACTTGTTGGACAAATTTGGTTCTATTGGTTTGGTCGCCAGCGAGGCCGAGACTTGTTAGGCAAGATTGGTCTTAGTGGTTTAGTCGCTAGGCAAGCCTAAGAGTGATTGAGTAAGAATGTGTGTTCTATATATTTTAATTTTGATTTTTGAGATTTTCTAATATGTTTTAAAGGTTAAAGTTAAATTCAATGTGATTGTATGGTACATTAATGTGTAGTATGAAGTATGAACCCTGTTGAAGTGTGATTAAGACATATCATTTTCAGAAAAGAAAATATCATGTTTAGATTGTTTAGGATATGCATTGAATTAAATATTATTCTAGAATGAGATATTTTAACTTTATTGGTCATATATATAAAAATTATCTGATGGTTAATGGAGATTCATATGACTGAGTTTTCCCTGTCAAATGAGAAGTTTTAATTCTTATATTTAATGCATTTATGAGTGATTGATAGACACTTAATTATTTAAAGCATTGTAATAGGATAAAATGTGAAAGTTGATATGTTTTAAGATTTATGTTGAAATATTTTAAAAATACTAGCTCCCTCTGTTTGTTATTGTTTATATTCTTTTTTAATATATGATAATGTCTATTACACAGAAATAGCTGATAACAAAACTCTATAATAAACAATTAAAATCTTAAATCTTTCTTTCGTTGCAATGATTTTATATATATAATGACATAATATATTTTAGATATTGTAACCGGGACTGTTACATGTTTTATTTACGTGTAGTAATAATATTTTTATTAAAAAAATTTAGTCATTTATAAGTTTTTGTATAAAGAACAATCTACAGACAAATAAAAAAGGCGAATTAAATGAGAATCAAAATTTTTAACTAACAAGATCGACAAAAGTTGACTTGTTGCAAATTGAGGCAAACTATTAAAAAAATAGAGGTATTATATAGCAAAAACGAAATTACTCTACGTCAAAGTCAATTATAAAAATGATTTGTACTCTACTATTGTATAATTGTTAAATTGTAATTGTGGAAAACAGAAAATAAGGAATCAAAATTGGAGAAAAAAAGTTTGTGAGGAGAAAGTTTAGGGTGAATGCATCTATATATATATATATATATATATATATATATATATATATATATATATATATATAGAAGTTTTTAATTACAATAATCAAACACAAAATACTTAGTAAAATTTGAAAATGTTTTTTTCTTAATGTTTGCTCTTTATACATAATTTATACTCGATCCTTTTGATACTATTTTTTAAATTAAAATTATATTGTGTATTAATTTAGTTCTAGGTCTTTAATTTTTTCTTTGAAATTTGAAACTAATTTAGTGAAAGAAATTAACAAAGAACATTTAAAGTTGTTTCTTCAAATGTAATAACTTTCTTATAATATTTTATACAACAATACGTAAATTAGTAATGAAACATTAAAACTATAAACTGATATCTAATTTTTCTTTTGTATTTATACATTTTAAAATTAGTATCCTTCTTTTATTTATGTTAGAATGAGTTGTTTTTATAGTTTTTTTAAATCTGTTAATTTAAGCAATAAAATAAGTAAATAAGACAATTCTGATTAAAAATATACTGTAATAATTTCATTTATGTTTTTATTTATTTATTCACATATACAAATATATACTTTTATATTTTATGGGTTTATATGCCATAGAAAGCAAGTTAACTAGCAAAAGTACAAGTGCAAAAAGTGTCGACGTGTTTGTATTTTTAAAAATTTTTAAAACTGAGTCATTATTAAATATTATAATTAAAAAATTATAAAAAATAAAAAAGTATTTTTTTAATAAATTTTAATTTATTTTTTTATTCACGGGTTGTTTGAGATATTAAAAGATAAAAAAATTAAATAAAACGGTGACAGGAAAATTAACGGTTAAATATAGGTAGAGGAAATAATTATATTTAAGAATAATCTTGAAAAATAAACATATATTAAATTAAATAATTTTATTATATATTTTTATAAATAATATATATAACGTATCTATGTGATTTTAAATATTGTTTACGACTTTCTTTTTTCTAAATTTATCATAGTTAAGAATACTTAATGTATGATATATTTTACTTTTATATTATTTTATATTGTTATTACAAATTCTTTCCAATTTTAGGTTTATCTTTTTACTCTCGTCCATATGTATATTTAACTTACTCATCCAATGGATGCCAGAGAACTAATTTGAATCACTCATTCTTCTTTCATATTACATCCAAGGGTTGGTAACTGTGGTCCACCTATGGACCACTTAACTGCAAATGTAGGTAGAATCTACTTGTGGGACCTAGTTCAAAATTTCAAATTCCCCGCTAAAATTGTTTCCCTTATGATTTTCCTCTTCCAACGTTTGAAATTTCTACACCGTTCGTCTTGCCCTGACAGAATTGGACCTTTCATCTCAGCTTTTCAGACCACATATCTACGAGGCATATGATAGGACAGTAGCATTTATTATAATTTTTAATTATTCATTATAATAAACAAGCGTCACAGTCAATTATAAAAAGAAAAAAATTTTAAAAAGATAAAAGAACAGAATGGTAACGAAAAATAAGAAAAAAAAAAATTAAAAAATTATGAGACCATAAAAAATTTGGAAAATAAGCGTCACAAAGATTAATTTGGAAATACATATATATTATTCAATGAACCATAAAGTAGAACTTACATAGAGCCCATGAAATAATGATTTCTACCATAATCCAAATCATGAGGCAAATGAGAGAGTCCTGAGGAACCAGCACAGTTGTAAACGGTGCAATAAGTTTGCAAAGCCGTAAAAGCCAAAAATAAGAGACCTCCAATGGCTGTTAAGAATGATCCAGAAGTGTACATGGACACAACCCTTTTATGCTTCTGTTTACTGTCGAACATAATGTTAACTTTGTAAATCACTTTATCCAAATTCGGAGTCTTCGTAGCCCTAATCGGTTTGTTCATCCTATTGAAAACCTCCGCGATGGCTTCATTCCTCAACTCGCTCTGAATGATTTGGCTGTCAACCAAAATCTTCACATCCGCAGGAGTGTCTATAAGAGCTCTCATCAACTCAACGTACCTTGTGAAGACCAAGGGGGTAGTGGAATTTATCAACGTCTCATAAGCCACTAGGTTTCTCATTATCACTTCTGAGTTCACGTTCAACCTGAGGCAAGGCAAGTAAAACACGCACTTGTGTTCATCGAAATCAATGGACGAGATGCCACTTTGAGCCGGTCGGAACAAAATCCCAGCTTCGTGGAGTTCTACCACAGATGGAATCATTACAACCCGCGGAACACCCTCTGATTGTGCTGAGTCAAGTGTTGCAGTGATAACTTCAAGACGTTCAACTGCTTGTGTCAAAGGTTTCAGGAACGGGTGGTTAACTTTACCTTCCAATTTGGATAGGGCAGTGTGTAACCAACGAAGCGCAGGGTTTAAGTGTCTCCCCAATCCCACTAACACATCCCATATAGGGCGCAATGCCCTTAGAACCAAACTAAATACAAAATTGAACACCCTTTGAACCTTACGAAATATAGAAGTTATCACCGATAATAACAGCTTCAGAACGAGCGTAACCAAAAACCCGATAACAATGCATGTAGCCATCAGAAACAGGTGTATTCTACAGCACACAGAAAAACATGTTCTTCTATTATCATCAGCCTCGGTGTCAGTCTCAGCCGGAGCTTCAGCCTGAACGTTAACCGGAGCCTCATCCTGAACCTGCGGCTCGTTCTCAGCTTGAACCTTATCCTCAACCTGAGGGTCCGGCTGCAATACAGGTTCAGAACGAAGGTTAGGAACAACTAAATGGTACATGAGATCCAACAAATGATAATACCCTTCTAGTGCAGCACGATTTGGGAGCTCTTGTAAGTTGACAAATGGGCATTCATGTTTACAGAAGTTTTGCAGGTTTGAAGCGAGGGCGAGACTCATAGCATCTGAATGAATTTCGTGGTTGTTGACTCCACTGATCTGCTTGAAAACATAAAAGGGAATTTGGGTCTCGAGCTTGAAAACCTCCCTGATAAGAGCATTCAAGGTGAGCTCTTGACCAGAGGCGTTGAAGAGGGGCACCCCGAGTTTTCCAGTTACGAAGTAATAGAATCCTGAATTGGGGTGGGCACCGTTGAGAAGCGTGATGAAAGCCAGCACGAAAAGGCCATCGACGGTGAGAACGTAGGAGAGGGTGTGAAGATTATAGGTGGATGCGACGTCAGGGTGGAAGAAGGTTTGAATATGAGAGTCAAAGTTTGAGATGCGGCGTTGGAATAGGTCGATGCTGTTTTTGGGGAGGAAGTGTTTGAGGACCCTTCTGGCTGCGGCCAACTTCTGTTGATCGGAGAAGACGAGGCCTTCACGGAAGTGGTGGTATGGGCCGAGGCCCACAAACTGAGGGATGAAAGCTTCTCTCATGGTGGAGGTTAAAGATTCCGGGACTTCGCAGATGCAAACTGGGTGGGAATCTTTCAAATCAAGTTCGGTCGCCGACAGCGCCGCCAGTGTCGCACAGATGTCCACCACCCATTGCCTATCCGTGTAGCGTTGTGTGAAGCCCATGCTTTCGTTTCTGCTCATCGTCATGCCTTTGTTTTCTTCTGTGCCTATCAGTTTTTTCTGTCTCACAGATTGGGAAAGAGATTCCTACAAATAAATTGAAAAAGAGATTCCTACAAATAAAACATATCTCAGATAATGAAGGAGACTTCATCTTACTTGACTTGAAATCATTGCTTTAAATCATTAACAGTGTTATTTATTTGTATCTGTTTTTATTATCATTCTCTTTTCTATAAATCAAACAATTGCAAAACTTTTGAATAAATATTTTTTTCTTTCAATTATACTAAACAACAAAAATTAAATTTCTTACTTTTTATTCTAAGCTTTTTTTTTTTCTATATTTGGATTTTAACTAATGAAAACGTGGAAAGTAAACCGGATTCCATGAAAAATGTGCACAACTAATCTTCGATTTTAGTTAAGGCAACAGTGCGCCCCACGAAGGCAACCTCCAATGCTACCAATCCGAACCCGAACACAAATCTAAATAACCAGTGGGATTTCGCGTTGAAAAATAACGTTTTCATAGTGTTTATTTTCGATGCAAGTACTCGATAATCTTATTATACTATTATAATATAATTTAAAAATTGTAATGTTAATTTTAAAATTTATATTATTATATTACTATAACAAGTTGTTGAGAAGTTACATTTAAAATAAAAAGTTCCAAAACATCACTATTTTCTAGTATATGATATACGCACGCTCAGACATAAATACCAATTCTAAGAGAGATTAATTGTTTAAAAATGGTAACGTCCAAGGTGTATTTAATGTAGCCAATTGTAGTGGTCGCAGTTGGTATATGTTAAAAAGATGTGAAAAATGGGAAACATGCATATGAGAGTGTAGATGTAAATAACGCAGGACAAACTTCTGAATTGAGAAGCACTCAAATTAGTTGTGGTTCTGTAAAAAAGTAAAGTATTAATTGTGGAATCCAAAATCAAAGTCAAAAAATATTGTATATAAAAAATATTAAAAAGATTAAATAAAAATGAGATAAAAATCATATAAAAAATGATATTATTTTCAATCTAAAATCTCAAAATATTAAATTTGTAAGTTGTTTTTTATGTTACTTTAACTTTTTTATTTTTATTCAATTTAAAACTTAAACTCACAATATTTATATACTAAATTTGTGAATGATTGTAGAAAAAAACCACCAGCGCAAGTTGATCTTTACTTAGCTGCCGCTAACTTCACCCATTATCCCAACACAATCAATTAACTCAAACGTTAATCTATATAATTTATATTCAAACTCAAATTTTTTTAAATAATTTTATCTTTCTGACCAAAAAATAAATATAACACTTCAAGCCTATACTAGTTAATCATAAGACACATGACTCCATCTAACTTAAAAGTTTGTTATTACATTAGTCTATGAATTAAAAAAAATGAAAAATAAAATTTGTGATAATTAAACAATAAGTAATTAAATTTAGATACATGTAACTACGATTTGATATATTCCAATATTAAGAAAACAAATAAATTTTTACTTTTCAAATTAAATCTTTTAGTTCAAAATAATAAAAGTAATTATCAGATTAAGAGTTTATTTGATAAAACAAGCTAATAAGCTAATTATTATTAGTTGATAAACTCATAGGTTATGAGTTCTGAATTGATAAAGTATTTTTTTAGCATTTTTGTTTATATTTTAAAAGCTGTAATATTTTTATTTTAAATAAGTCTTTTTTATTTAAATTAGTTAGTATTAATAAAATTTAATTTAATTTATTTAAAAAATTCTTAATTTAAAATATTTTTACATTAATTTTTTTATCAACTTTATTATGTATAATTTTTACATAGCAATACGTAATGAAATATTTATTGCTTACTTCAATGTCTAATCTTATTTTCTTCAATTTGTACTGAAAAAGATTTAGAAGTCACCCAAACAATCCTAAAAGTGGATGCAATAATTAATTGTGTAATGATAAATAAAACAAAATTAAGAATAATAAGAAAATTATAATAAAAGAAATTATTAAAATATAAAGGATAATAATGAAAGAAAATTAAATAAGTTACAAACTACTTGAACTAACTTACAAAAGTTAGAAACTCATTAAATAAGCTATTTTAAAGTACTTATCTTTGTTTTGATCAAAACTAACTTCTAAACTAGCGGTATAAACTAGTAGTTAGCTTATTAGCATTGCCAAACACATTCATAATCTTTTACATCCTTTCAAAGTCATCTCTTAAGTCTACAACCTCATGCATTAAGTATAATTGTAAAATTTAAAAAAATTCCACAAATAAAATAGTAAATTATCAAATATAAAATAATTAGATATAGGTCAAGCTTGTAAATAAGTCATATACATATTACTATAAACAATTTTAAATTTCGAATTCTGTTTCATTTCATAAATCATATAATAATGCAAGAATCTAAATATCAAAAGGATATTCAATAAGAAATATTGATTAATGCATTCTTGAAACATATTCTATTACACCTCACCTAAACCAAGACTTTGATTAACATTATGCCTAAAAATAAAAAATAAAGCAAGTTTGTTATAATTGATATTTGTACATTTACACATGTTTTCAATGTTTTCATGTATGAAAGAATTCACCATTAATTTCTCATCATCTTAATTTAGACGATTTAGACCATTAACAAAGTAAGAAGATCATTATCATATCATAGAATTTTTTTTTTTTTTGCTTAACATATGCAACCAAAGTCAATAAATATATATATATATATAACTCAACTAATCCAATTCAACATAACCATACCATAATCAATCACGAGTATCATATTTCTAACTATTCTAACACATATAATTAAGTCAAACATAAAAAATCACAACATAACTCATTCGCGGAGTGAAATACAATTCATTGAAAAAATCTAATTAGATTATTATTTTAACTACTCTCAGATTAATTTTATTTAATTTGTTGAGAATCTAACATCGTTAAACATATCTAAATTCTTTGGGTGAATTAAGGTTTGGAACTTATCTTAATTCTTTTGTTGAGATTTGTTGGTTGAATCCCAATCCACTTAGTAGATTATGGAAAATCAAAATTTTCAAAATTCAAAAAACAAATTTCTACATACAAACAAGTTCATAATGCACAAAACAACACCTGTTGCACAAATTTAGCATTTCAATCATTTAAACTCAATTTAACCATTCAAGACTTTTATATGTATGCAAAATTTTCATCTAACTTATAAACTAACACATGCAAAAACTTAAAAATTCGTTACATTTTTAATTCAAGTCTAAACACAAATCAACTTACACCAATATTACTTAAATTATTATAAATTTAAATACAAATCCAAAAAAATACTCATAGTTCACAATTCGTTTTGTCTACTCAAAGATGCATTATACCACTCAAATTAAAATATTAATATCAAATAATCAAATCAAAGTTCCTTTTCTGTCTAACATTTAAGGTCCAACACATACATAAATTCATCAACTCAATCAAATATCAAATTCAACATAAACTTAACATGATATTGTTGTAATACTTATCCACATTGTAAAAATATTCAAAGTACAATAATAATGTAATAATAACTTCATTACCTTAAATTTTATATTTTGTATGAAATTGTTTCAAAAATATAGAAAGTTAAACCAATCATATATTGCTTTTAAGATGCTTATTCTTAAACTAAACATATTAGTATAAGTCAGTAGAAATTCATTTATTCAATTTCAATTTCATAAGTAATGCAATAACACAAATTAGACATGATCAATTGATCTTCACTTCTATATCATTAATAAGGTAGTTGACCAATATAAATGTAAGAACTCACAAATCTAAAATTCTAAATTTTTAAATTAAATATGACATAAAATTAACTTATGTTCATTTAAATTAATCACACCTTTTATTAAAAGTTCAAAATTAAGTCATTGGTCAGTTATCAATTCAACTATCACTATCCTTAGTTATCTTATAAAATTTATATGCACCTTTTTATGTTACTTCATAATTTTATCCATATTTTTTTTATGTAATTTCATGAGAAAATACATCATGTAATAGTGAAAAGATTACTTAATTACTACAAATTTGTTCACACTTTATCTCTTATCACATTAAACCATAAATTATTTTCTCCATTGCTTTGACGATCAATATAATTATAAAAAAATGATTTCGTAAAATTGGATTTGCATGCTATGACGACCAATAACCAACCGAATAAAATTTGTTCTTCAACTGTTAAAAAAGTGACAGATGTAAAATGTGGGAAGCATCTAAATGAGAGTAACATTTTGATGCCAAGAAAATGTAGAGGAATAAGAACAATGGGCCCAATTCTAATTCACTAGCACCAATTGTCTTGTTGTGAAGATACCTGTAATTCGTGGGCAGCATGCAAAGCTATAGATGAAGTAATAATGTCTAGAGCAAATTTGTGAACCTCATTTATTCAGCACTTGGACCAACTTCACTTAAATTCACTTCAATTGATCATAAGCCACATAAAAACACATTAAAAACAAAGATATATTTTATTTGCTGAAAATATGTAACTAATTTTGGTAGATGGCAAAAAGAATCTTATGTTCTAATGGAGTAAAATAGATGGTAGGGATTGATATTAAGATTCTCCCCCATAACTTTTCTGTATGATTTTGTCGGCTTGTTGGCTGTACACGTGTTCGCGTTGTCATTGATGTTGATAGATTAAGAAGGAGACAATTATCTTATTTTAATAGTTAAAATTTAATATTTATATTTATTTCATATATTCATTGTTGGGAAATACAAATTTACAGGGTGTATCACTCACAAAATGCTAGTTAATAATAAAAGAAACCGTAAGAACAAATCGAAGATACGCAAGAAAAATAAATAAGGAGTCACATATAAAAAAATTGCGTGATTTGATTGAAGTTCATTCTCCATCAATAATAAAAAGTTTATTAAAAAATCTTAACTACAATATAAATTGTATGTTACTGGAGAACTTAAGTTTATTCATTATAAGTTTATATTTATACCGTTGTTAAAATTAAATAACTTTTAAGAAAAAATTGTATTAAACAAAGTAATGTGTACAAGATTCAATTAGAAGCTAGAAATGTTAACTGTCAGAAGTTAACTGCTAGAAGTTAAATTGAGGTAGTAGATAGTCTAATCAAAAAGCTCCTGTCAAGACCAGTTTGATTTTTCATTAATAAAAATATAAATTAATAAGAAGTACAAAATGTCTTATTCAACTCTTTACACAAAAATATATCAAAGGATTTAGAATATGTTAAAAAGAAACCAATGCATCATTTCTAAAATAAACATGCTCGAATACCCATAAATAATTTACTATCTCTAGATAATCTAAAAACTTTTGAACATACATTTTTATTAAATTAAATCTTCCACTTATTTAAATAGAAATGTATGTAATTATATTTTATAGTTGATGTGTAATATATAATTTGAATAAGAAGAAGAAAAAAAAAATAATCATATTGTACCCTAACGATGTGTTTGGTTATTTGAAGTGTGTGAATAGTTTATCTTCATTAGTTTTTATTTTATAAGTAACATAATTATAATTGTGACCTTTAAAATATTAAAAAATTAAAAGTATAATTAAGAAAAAAAAAGTAGAAATTGAAATGTGTATAATAAATGAAGAATTTCTATTATATAATGGATAATGATAGATATATAAATAAATATTTTTATATTCAATTACAAAATTTTAACATAATCATAACAAAAATAGAAGTAAGTTATGTACTATCCTCTATCTTAGGTACATATATCTGGTACCCAAATGAAAAAGATGGACATAATATTTAAATAATATTTCAATTACTTGTCAAATTTGAGTAACTAGAGATTTAAAATTATATGATCTAATATGTTGTAATTGAAATCACTAACGGGTTAAATAAAAATTTAAAAAAAAATTAGAGAAGTCATCATCATAATTTATTGTAAAAAATTATAAAAAAATCAAAGATAAAGAAACAATCTACAAAATCGAATTTAAGATCCGAGAATTAGTTATAGATAGGAACGGTGTTAATATCCTACAACATTTGTCCTAAGACGATATCTTTAATTAAATAAACTATACAAAGGTGATTTTTTAAAAATATTTATTTTTTTCTTAAAAAAAACAAAATTCAAGTAACTATGAAAAATTTAAAAGAAATATAAAGAAATAGATTACAAAACTAGATTTAAAATTCGAGAATTAATATAGAAAAGGTATTAAAACCCTATAACCTTGATTCTAAAACAATATCTTTAACTAAATGAGTAATACAAAGGTGATTTTTTAGAATATTTGTTTTTTTACTAAACAAGAAATAAGAATACAAGTAAAAATAAAGAAAATATTTTTAAATTTTTATTTTGGAGGTCACACAAGGATTGACTACTTGTACGTATTTTCATTCATAATACTTAATTTTAATAGAAAAACTGTTTATTGTAGTATTTGATATTTTTAATTTTGAAAATTTTGATATGTTTAGAATTTTGAAAATTTTCTTAATTCACATTTAGAACATAAGATAGGGCGTACAATTATTTATAATAATCTTAGCAAGTCTAATAATAAGTGAAGATAGTGTAAATTATTGATCAATACTGTTGACTGTTTACGTGAATTTTATATTCGTGAAAAATATAATTTTTAAATTTTATATTCGTGAAAAATATAATTTTTAATTCTTTTTCAAAAAAATATATTAAGTAGATCATGCATACGAAAATGTCATTTTTCAAAGATTCGTGTTTAATTATTTTAAAATATTGGATACGAGATGATAAGTAAGGTTAAGTACCTAATATTTATTTAGAAGTCGTAATATCAAAATTTGCTTTAGTTATTGCATAAAACAACAAAGTATGATTGTGGTGTATTTATAAAAAATCAGAACCTTTAGTTTAAATACTGGGCAAAATACATGGGCCCATATTTTTATAAAAAACTCAACGGTGTATAAAATAAAAACCTAATAGTGAGCACAGGGTCAGGAGTGATTCTTCCTGCACCTCCATGGTGACTTCCTGCACCTCCATAATTTAAAAATATTATCATTTTAACCTTGAGGAAAAGACGAAAATAGCCTTCATTCATGGTAACTCTCATTCATTTTTTTTTCCACTTTGCGGGTTGCACAAACCGCAATACAATTAAAAAATAAACCGCAATTATATTTTCTGCACCTTTTACATTGCGGGTTGTACAACCCGCAATATAAAACTTTTTTTAAATACATTGTGGGTTCTACATCCCGCAATACAAACCGCAATATATTTAAAAAAAAAAAATATGTTGCGGGTTGTAGAACCCGCAATGTAATTAAAAGAAATTTTGTGTTGCAGGTGGTACAACCTGCTGCTGTGTAGTAGTGGTTATTACCTTAGTTTTACACTTAAGGATCTCTACCTCGATCTTGGGCACCAACATTTCATGTTCTTGTTTTGCTACTAAACTTTTAGAATATTTGTTTTTATCATAAATTAAATTATAAAAAATTATTTATAGCTATAAATTATTTTTTTTTTTACTTTTTATTATAAGAAATTTTTTTTGAAATATTTGTTTTTATCATAAATTAAATTATAAAAACTTATTTATAGCTATAAATTATTTTTTTACTTTTTATTATAAGAAAAAAATTTTGAAATATTTGTTTTTATAATTTAATTTATGATAAAAACAAATATTCCAAAAAAAAATTCTTATAAAAAAAGTAAAAAAAAAACAAACAATTTATAGCTATGAATAATTTTTTATAATTTAATTTATGATAAAAACAAATATTTCAAAATTTTTTTCTTCTAATAAAAAGTAAAAGAAATAATTTATAAAAACAAATATTCAAAAATTTTTTCTTATAATAAAAAGTAAAAGAAATAATTTATAGCTATAAATAATTTTTTATAATTTAATTTATAATGAAAACAAATATTTCAAAATTTTTTTCTTATAATAAAAAGTAAAAAAAATAATTTATAGCTATAAATAATTTTTTATAATTTAATTTATGATAAAAACAAATATTCCAAAAGTTTAGTAACAAAACAAGCACATGGAGTGTTGCCCAGAATCGAGTTAAAACTAAGGTTATAACCACCACTACACCACAACAACAATTGTACCACCTATAACACAAAATTTCTTTTAAATACATTGCGGGTTCTACATCCCACAACATAATTTTTTTTTTAAATACACTACGGGTTTTACAACCCGCAATACAAATTTTTTTCAAAAAAATTTTGTATTGCGGGTTGTAGAATCCGCAATATATTTAAAAAAAGTTTTATATTGCTGGTTGTACAACCCGCAATGTAAAAGGTGCAGAAAATATAATTGCGGGTTGTACAACCCGCAATGTGTTTATTTTTTAATTGTATTGCGGTTTGTGCAACCCGCAAAGTGGAAAAAAAATAGTTACCATGAATGAAGGCTATTTTCGTCTTTTCCTCAAGGCTAAAATGAGAACATTTTTAAATTATGGAGGTGCAGGAAGTCACCATGGAGGTGCAGGAAGAATCACTCCAGGGTCAGTAAGATGAGCCCATTTCAAAACATTGGGTGCGAATAGCGAAGTTGATGAGTCCAAATTTTTAAAATACAGGTGGTGTGGATAAGAATGCAGGTGGTAAGAATAGCAATAAAAGTGCCCAAGTTCGAATGGGGCCAACACCTCACTCATCTGATGCCTTATTCCCGCGCCTCCATACTTTCTTCCTCCATCCTTATAAACTCATCAAAATGACTATTATACCTTTGACAAAAAAATTAAATAAATTATACTCCTCCTTACCTTTTTTTATGCTAGATTGAACAATTCTCGAAATCAAAAAAAGAATGTTTTAAAATTTGGAATATAAAAAAATTATATAATTCAAAATACAAAAAAAATTATATTTTAAATTATATAATCCAAATACAAATACTAAAATTATATTTAAAATTGTGTTTTAGCTATTGAGATTTTTGATATTTTAGGATGGTCTAAATATTTCAGTTTCCTTTTCCAGGCCTGTTCAATTTATTTTTTCGTATAAAAGTTTAAACATTTCAATACTCAAATTTAACTTACCTTAACAAATATATGTTTAAATATCAATTATCAAAAATATTTGATTCACTAAATTTGTTTTAATGATGTTAATTAGATTATTGGACACGTCTCTTTGATTAATAAGATTGAGACGGCTTCTTCTTACATCTCCATGATCTCACCCTGCACCTCCATAATACATTTGAATTATCTAAATTAACCTTGTTAAATAATGTGTAACTCAATTTTTCCCTTCACCCTATTTTGCATTCTGCGTCCCTTCACCTCCCTCAGCGCCTGTGTTCATGCATCTCCTCCGCCGTTTGTTTCGTTAAGTGTTAGACAAGCAATTTCACTAGGCCCAAATGGCAGCACTGCTTCTCCCCACTTATGCTCTATTTGAAGATGAGGCTGGTTCTGTACACCGTGGAGTCCTATCTGATGGACAGGTTGTTGCTATCAAGTAGTATAAATTATCTGGTAAGAATTTTGGTCAGAAGTTGAAGTTAAGTTGTAAATATCGAATTTGGAGGTTCATCCGGTATACATTTTCTATTTTTGGAGACCGGAATGAGCACAATCCTGTATATATTTGTTAAAACATTGTATACCGGATTCACCAGTATACATTTTTATATATATGCACACACGATCCTTACTTTTCATTTTTATTAATCTATAGCAATAATAAATAATTACTTACTGAAAAGATATTGAAAGATAGAGATGAAGACATATTACACTCAAACCTTTAACTTGTAAGGTTCTACGATTTCTAAATTATAGTTCATCGTTAGCTCCGCATAATGATTACGCAAATGTCAAGATCAACAATGTCCACAAAACAAATATATTATCACAAGTTATGAATGCATCCTAGCAGCTTTCATTATTTTTGGTTTACTTTTATAGCTCATACTGATTCTTGTTAATGAGTCAAAGTAGTTGAAATCAGTCTAAACATCCGTGCTGTCCCAGCTAACAATCAACAACAATCATATATGACCCGTATCAATTTTCATTTTTGGCTACAATCCCTTATATATTCGTCCTTAAAAATTTTGCATTCTACAACAAGCAACTCAATGTACTACACAGACCAAGCCATGTGGAAATTGTCAGCAATAATAACAAATTGGTTGATGGAATTCTCATAGCTGTCAAGGACAAAGTAATTGCTACGGTCATCGTTACTAAGATCCTTGCCCAAAACTTTTCCTCAAATCTGCAGGTTCTAAATGGAAAAACAAAAATACTGAACCTGAGACTGGGATTCAGTTTCCCACATTATTTGACTTTCTTTAATTTTTTTTTTCCGTCTTTCAACTTTCATTCATTCCTCTTATGAACCATGGACTGGCTAAGGTGGTCAATGCTGATAGCTGAAAAATGCTGCCTCCAGTAATGGACCAAATAAAAAATACCTGCATTTAGTATGTTAGAATTCTTATGATTCTTCAAGTTTTATGGAATGCACGGAAATATGAACTGCACACGAACTGGACTGTAATACCAACAGGTGAAAGGATAATTTTTCCTTCTAGCATACAATCAGAATTCAGATTTCTTATGATTCTTAAGTTTTCATCTGCATACATGAAAGTATCAATTGCACATTAAATGCATTATAATAGCAAGAGGTAACAGGAATTCTTCCTACTAGTAATTTGGAGTATATATGCAGTCAGAACAAAAGAAAAAGAGGTGCATATAGCCTGATGATATTCACAAACAAGTCAATGTAACATATAGAAACACAGACACCCACGTATTGCATGTCTAACATCTGCAACAGGTTAGCCAGTTAATGTAATGTGCAGAACAGAAAACACCGAAGTTTATAACACTTAGAACCCTCTCCATTTTCTTTATCTGGGAACTTCGTAAGAATAATGCACGGGGTTATCACGTATAATTTGAGTTGTGAAAAGTAGGCACTCAATATCAAACAGAAACACAAATAACAATCTAGTGAGTGCAGAGAATAATCAGAAAATGGTACAGAACAAAACCTTGTGTCATCTAGGCTACTTGGTTGCACTGTAAGATGGAATGTATGACTCCAGAATTAGTTGTGCTGTAGAAGGTGCTCTAATCTCAACAATCAAGTAAGTAAACTTCCATTCATTGTCAGCTTTGAACATCTCAGAGAATACTTTTCCATGTCCATGGGGTCCCCGGATGTAAAAATTAACCTGTAAGCCAAAATAACATATTTGAATGTGAATCATATTATCAATATAAATGAAACAGCTATAAAACAATAAGCAGAAAATTTTAAGAATTTGAAAGGGCAGTGTGATAGAACCTGATAAGGACAGAGAAGAAAATATATGGAAAGAGATAGACATGTCTATTATTATCTAATTCAATTCTCTGTTACCAGAACCAGAAATTAATTACACTAAGCTCGGTATTCAAGAGACCCTGACATCTCCCCCATTCTAAGAGTCCCAGTCTTTCCAACTTCATAATATATCTTCTCTCTCAAGTACGTTTCTCATTTATAGACAACATGCCTTATTTCTCTAATTATCCCAGCCTCAGATAACTTACTAACGTAACTAACAAACAAATAGCCAACTAACCTATCGTAACCAATTATTAAGGGGGTTACCTGACACAGAGGAACAATACAGCAATATATCCAATGAAATCCTCCTTCATACCTTACCTCTTTTCTCCTTTCTTCTTCATCCATGTTTCCTCCCTCCCAACCTTTCTTTTAAGTTTTTCTTTTACATCCCACGGGTGTATCAAAATAGTTCCCATAAAACGAAATGCAAGTACATCAACAAATACATTTGAGTAAATACCGATATGTTTACCTCTACATGCTCAACACCTTCTTCATCGCTCCATACCCTGTGAGGAATTCTTTGGCGAGCAGCCCGATTTCTACTCTCCTGACCATAACCAGTAATCGGAGAACCAATCCTCACACGTACCTGGTACAAAAACAAATCCAGCACAAGTGAACTAATGCAGCCAACCAGTATAGAGCCAGCTACTATTCATTACCCGTACCAACATTATCTTACAATTGTTTGATGCAGAGGTTTGGTTTGGCATACACTAATTCTAATTACAATTCAGCCTTTGTAACAAATACAACATTGTTCAAATGCATGCCTAATTTCAGCCAGAAGCTTTCAAATACCTAAGTTCTCTAGCTAATGGAAACGCTTTATTTTAGATTTCTTTTTTTGCAAGTTCATGAAAGTGGAAATGTGAGAAAAGCTTGACAGACCTGACCGTCATCTTGAATTCTTTTGAGAGCCTTGCTATAGATCTTGTACCTGCCACCAACACCCAGCAATTAAACAAACACATGTCTGAATATTACATTACACAATATGCAACATTTTCATTGAAGAAAGAACGAGGAAGAAGGAGATTACTCTTTAGGTTGAAAAATAAGCTCCTTGAAAACAGCATAACCGGCCGCAGCGGCGATTCCAAGCCCCGCAAGAATGACAACACTGTAGGACGCTCCCTCCACGAAGGTCACAGGCTTCTCCGGAATGTTATACGTAGGGGCACTAAAGGGATCCTCAACACTGGCTATTTCCTTTTTGGCCTACAAATCAAACAGATCGAAATTAGGTTTCGAAGCAGTAAATGACGCATTCATTGACTCTCTGACCTTATTGCTAGATTCCCCGTGTTCGTTGGATTGGGATGTTTTGGAAGAAATGGACCTTGATCCTGCGATTGGGAAGGAGGGGGAAGGGACATTGGGGGCGTGGCGCGTGGCGAGAGAGCGCGTGCACGCCGAGAGTGCGCGATGGTGGGATAAGATTCTGCGGAACATGGCGGAGTGAGAGTGTCGTTTCGTCTTCCACGGCGTTGAAGGAAGAAGAAGGGCTTCGAAGAGTGGCGGAACAGGGTTCGCAGTTCGCAAGCAAACTTCGCTTCAAAACGGCGCCGCGTAATCTATTTATCCTTTTCCTCCTCGTTCACTTCTTCGCTTTTTACCACTATAGCTCAAACATTTTATGTCGGATAAGTTATAATAGTTGTTTAGATTATAATTTACATCTTTTGATCTCATTTTTTAAATTTTTTGTATTTTGTTTAACTCAGGTTTTACTCTCTCACATTTTACTTTGTTTAATTTTTTAAACCCCTACACTTATCTATTTTATTCAATTTTACGTGTCAGGGTTCAATTTTGTTATCATTATTTATATTTTCAATTTTATTTCTTTAAAGGTATGGCTTAATATACTTATTTTATTTCATTTCTTTCATTATTAATTTTAAATATTTTTTTCACGTTTGAGATTTACCATATGATCGGTACACTTAGGTTTGGATTTAAATTACATATTTCAGTTATTATTTTAAATAATCTTCTGGGACTCAAATTTACTCTTTAGGTTCATTGGGTCTGGCCCATACCCATAAAAGGCAAAAACTTGATGCACTCTACCAATACTAACCTGCACCCCATCAATTCTTTTAAAATTTCAAATTTGTCGTTCTCCTCGATATTTGAATAGAAGGAGGTGTAGAGAATGAATGATTTTCCTGGATTTGGGGTGTTAGTGCAGCATTTAAGATGGTCATTGAGCTCCGGCTAGACATAATTGAAATGGGGTATAAGTCGCAAAGATAACGTAGGTAGTGTATATAAGTGATTCAGTGATTTTTTTGCTATGAGTTTTGTAAAAATTGAGGTTGGATGTGTCTAGAAATCGAATTCTAGAAATACATTACAAAATACTGATTCCATAGTAAAAAAGGAGAGGTGTGGAATGAATTACAGAAAGAAAATTCCATAATACAAACTTTATATTACGGAAAAGTTATTTCGAAATACAAATTTTGTACTACGGAAAGGTATTTCTAAAATACATACTTTATATTATAAAAGTTCATTCTTTAATACAAATTTTGTATTCCAGCATCGCATCCCGCCACTGCACATTCAGCCGTCGTCGCATCCCGCCATTGCACGCTCAACCGCTGCCACGTCTCGCCACTACAGGCTCAGCCACCGTCGTGTCCCACCACTGCATGCTCAGCTGTCGATGCATCCCGCCACTACACAGTTGTCGCCGTTCAGGTTAAAAGTGCTGATGGGATGCAGAATACTGAATCACTTGAAGATTAACTTTATCTTTTCATAGAAGGTTAACTCTGTCTTTTTAAAGCTATGATGGAGTGTAGGTCAATGTTGGTAGGGTACAGGAAGTTTTTGCCCTCATAAAATAATCTTCCCACAGAGCATCGACTAAAACTGATTGCATCTCTAATTTTAGTTTTACAAAGTAAAATGTGTGAATTTTCTATATTGTTCTCTCTTATAACTCGTAATTTATGTTTTATTTTTAGTTTTTCTGTATTATCAGAATGAAACTTATAATATTCTAAAAAACATATCACGATGTAAAAAACTTGTAATATTTTGGAATGAGTATTCTAAAATATATTTTTATTTTAAAATAGTCATGTTAAAATGTAGTTTTTATATTTCGAAATAATTATTTTAAAATTGAGTGCATATTATTTTATATTATGAAATGGTGATTTTTGCCAAATATATTTTAATTTTGATAAATATACTTTGAAATGAACATTTAAAGAAAACATGATCACTTCATTCTAGGCAATGTGGTTAAAGAACCAAGCCTAACAACTTCCGAATATGTTTCAATAATGAAGCAATTGAAATGCACAGGTGTACAGTGGCTTTACATGAGGATTCGACTATGAGGAGACAAAAGAAGCACAATTTAACATACAACGTTGTCATTCTCAATATGTTAATTCCACTGGTGAAATTGATAATAGACTCTGCTGAGTTACAAATAAATAAACAACTTATGTTTCTTAAAACATAGAATAAGATCTCCTAAGTAGCTTTTTAAACTTGTAATATTGTCTACTTTTGTATATCATCACAATCATAAATAAATAAACTATATTAAAGGGTAAATTAACTAAAATAAATTATGATTAAGAATACAAAGATACAAAACATATAAAATATTTTCACAACATTATTTTCCACAAACATATATTTTGTGCTCAATAAAGATTACCAAGACAAATAACAAATTAACGTTATATGAAAGTTCAATATTAAGTAAATTCAATTGAGGTAATTCACACAAAATATTTAAACATTAAATCCTACATACGATAATTCTGTCACAATTTGACTCTTATGATATCTAGTAACATACAATATATCTAGTCATCAAATTATTTATAAAACAATTTAACTTTTACTATAATTCAAACTATTTGATATATAGCATCTGATGAAAAACTTTCTATCACTTTCTCTTGATATCTCAATTTATGACTTTATTATCAAAACTAGATACAACTTCTTTATTATCAAAACTATTAACATTGTTGCTAATGTGTGATTTGATGAAGTAAACATTGAACTGAGAAGAGCATGTGATGTGTGATTTGATGAAGTTAACACTGGACCAAGAAAGGCATGTGATGTGTGATTTGAAAAAGTCAACACTTGATGAGAACCAAGAGCTGCAGTTTAACCAACCTCAAGCACCTGCACAAATAAATAATTCAAATGATGCTTTGCAAATTCCAAGTGGACCAATCACCAGGTCAAGGGCCCAAAAACTGAAAGAGACATTGATTGGGCTAATTCAAGACATTTTGACTGCGCAAACAAAGTCTAAGATTGAATTGAAGCCTAATCACGTTCTTAATTTGATATAGGCTGATGAAGGAATTAAATGAAGGAGATTTGGGCTAAAAGCAAATCATTTGAAGAGAATGGCCCAAAGAAAATGCATCTCCAGATTTAGTTTAAGTGTAAATGGGCTATTTTGGGCTTAGGTTAAAATCTGAAGAGTCACCCATTATTTTGTGGGCATATTTAAAATTTTTATTTTGATATATTTTGATTAATTTTCCATAGGGCTTAGAGTAGTCATGCCTAGTAAATTGTGTTTTTCGTTTTCCCATTTGATGTAATAATTAGTCATCTAAAAGTGTGCCAAAAAGTTGTTGCTGCATTAAATTTGGAGGCTTCTAGGCTGTTGAAGAGTTAGGTTAGCTTTTTAGAAGCTCAAAGGTCTACTTAAGTAAAGAAACCCATTTAAACAGCAACTTTGATTTTGAAATACGAATTTGAATCTGAAAATTTCAGAAGTGAGAGTTTCTCTCTTGAGTTCTTCATTTGGACTTGCAACTTATCAAGGGCCGATCATCCTTGTGGCGTTTACCATACTTTAGGGTCTTTGCTGCGTTTTCTTTTTCGCAAGACAAGGGTTCTGAGTAGATCATCCTAAATCTGAATACTTAGGGATCTTGGGGCATTCAACTACTCTTTGTTGTGGGTTCTGGGGTTTATTCCTAACCGGGTTCACATCAACACTGGAGTAAGAAGGACGTGTGTTGAAGAAGTCAAAACGGTGGTGAGTGTTGACAGAATCCCTAAGCCAATTGTGTCACACCAAGATAAGCTTTTCACCAGCAAATTCTAGGAGCAAATATGTGTATGTCAAGGAATCACTCTAGCACACAGCTCGGCTTACCATCCACAGTCGAATGGACAAACAGAGATACTCAATCGATGCTTAGAAATGTATTTGAGATGTTACACTCAAGAAAATCCCAAGGGTTGGTCCAAGCAGTTACCCTGGGCAACATATTGTTATAACACTTCTTTTCACTCCGCTATCAGAATGTCACCGTATAAGGATGTGTTCGGTAGAGAACCACCACCGTTGATTTGTTATGAAGCTCAGCTAGGGGATACTCCTTCCATTCAGGAACAACTACAACTACGGGATACGGTGTTGGAATCCTTGAAAGATGTCAGAAAGGCACAACTAAGAATGAAAGCTCAAGCAGATAATAATAGAAGACATGGAATACAACGTTGAAGATTTTGTTTATGTTAAATTACAACCGTATCGCCAACATTCTCTGAGATTAACCAAAAATCAGAAACTCTTTATACGCTATTTTGGACCTTTCCCAATTGTCGCACGAATTGGCCAAGTTGCCTACAAGTTATAGTTTCCTCCAACAGCTCAGATCCACCCACCGAATTTTTCATGTGTCTGTGCTTAAAAAGTGTGAGAGATGTCCCTAACCTGCATATGTGTCATAACCGTTGTTTCTGGATGAAAAAAGGTTATTCTTTACAACCACAAGTAATACTTGGACACATAGGATGATAAATAGAAGAATGACAAATGGCAGGAGGAAGTATTAATCAAGTAGCAAGGGTTAACCATGGAGGAAGTTACATGTGAGCGTTACACTAACATGCAAAGGCAGTTCCCAAACTTCAACCTTGAGGACAAGGTTATTTTCAATGCAGGGGCAATGATAACAAAAAAGGTGGACACGTGAGTGAGGCATAAATGAGAATTAGGTTATAAAATAAAAGAGGAGAAGAAGTCAAAGGGACGTTATAAGTATTGTGAATATCTTGTCTATTGTCTCTCTGCATTTTTTCTCTCTGAGTTCTTTATTCTCTCTCTAAATTATTCTTCTTCCTATTAAATAGGCAAGTTGTTCATTCTCTTCTCCCATCTCTCTGCCTACTGTGATAATGGTTGAGTACTTCCTTTATTTATATTAAAATATCAAACTCGTATCAACTTATCCCTAAATGTATATTACTTGGGCACTTTCCTTTCTTTTTTGAAATCTATAATAATAAGTATCATAAACTTATCTCACCATTTTATCAATTTGTTATCATTTATCTCTTAAAAATATACTTGTGATATTAAAAAAAAAATTCAACCATATAATAATATTTCTTTCTTACATAAAATTCATTTAACAGAATTAATTTAAAGTAATTTTTAGTTAATATGTGATTCTTTAGCTGATAAATTATTTTTTAGTTAACAAACTAACTTCGGATAAGTTTTTAATTTATAAATTTTGAGTTAATAGTTTAATTTATAAATTATAAACATTTCAAAAAAAATAGTTGATAAATGTAAATAACAAAAAAAAAAAAA
>Ga0209700_103825_pt1 | contig 28167 bp, 17 predicted proteins | sample SiratroredBW_FD_187528 | JGI IMG/M metagenome (GOLD analysis project Ga0209700, IMG submission 187528) | Root nodule microbial communities of legume samples collected from California, USA - Siratro red BW (SPAdes) (version 2) | ecosystem: Host-associated > Plants > Roots > Nodule | place: USA... | reverse complement strand
TATATATATATATATATATATATATATATATATATATATATATATATATATATATATATATATATATATTTGTATTCCTTTTCCCTTTCCTTTAACAGAAATAAAAGTAGGTTAGCTATAAGGATTTAAAAATACCATTTTTATTAACAAACTCCTTTTTTAAAAAAATAAAAATATTATATTCCAAATAATTTCAAAAATAATTAAAAAATAATAATCATAAACAAAGCATTTTTTAAAAAATAATAAAAATATTCAATTTCAATAAAATATTTTTTTAAAAAAAACTTTTGATCGCCCCGTCGTGATCCCAGTTATGACAACATCCATTCCTATGATATATACAGAACTCTTGCCAAATCTCATTAGCAATAGTTTAGTTGTAGTCTGTCATTTTAAGCCCTTACAGCCACCGTATCCTCAAGGCTATGATGCAAATGTTAAGTGCGATTATCATGGTGGAGTTGCTAGTCATTCAACTCAAAGGTGTCTGACTTTTAAATGCAAGGTACAGTCCATGCTTGGTGTTGGATGGTTAAGCTTTCAGGAATATAAACCTACTGATGAGTGTTAGCACCAAGGCTAAGCATGTGATTTGATGAAGTCAATATTGTGAGCACCAAGGCTTAGTATGTGAAGCTGATGAAGACTGCCTCATGAAGAATCTGTTGGAACCAACCTGGACCAGAATTGTTCAAGTGAAGACTTATGCCAACATGAAGATAGTTGGGTGATTAGGTCTTGGTCTTTAGATGGGTTTGTGTGTTGATGATTGGCTTAGTCCTAAATCACTAGTGGGATGATTCATCACTTCTGAGGTGCTAAAAGATTCACAAAGATTTTTATTAAAACTGTTTTTAATAAAAATAACCCAAATTGTTTATGTTGGAAAAAGGTTTTTCAATCGATTGAATTTCTAAAACAATCGATTGAATGTGACAGTTATTTCTGTTACAACTAAAATACAGTTATGGCTGTTACAACTGAAAACTTTGACTGGGTCAAACTAACGGTCAAATTCAATCGATTGAATGGTTTGTTCAATTAATTGAATTGTGACAGCTAAGCTATTTTTAAAACTGATTTGGGTATTTAAAGGAATGAGAATCATCACTTTCAGATTTATCAAAACAAATACTTTCGAAAAGCATTCCTTGAGATTTTCTAAGAGAGATATTGCCCCTTTTGTGCGATCATCATTTTTGCAAAGCTTTTCAAATCAAGAAACCTCCAAGAATGTGAATCTTTGAAGCATCCTTGAAGTGAGGTTCTTGCTACTTTGGTTCTGGACTAAAGCTAAGTCTTCTACACCTGATCTTCATTCTGTGTAATCTGTTGTGTGTAGAAGTACTCTGTAATCTTTCCTGATCCTGTTGATCTGTAATCTGTTTGTTGTTTTCAATTACTGGGTTTGTAATTGAGTTGGTGCAGTGGGTTTCTGCACTGGTCTCGCATCTACTGAGGGGTTCAGTAGAGGGTGAGTGCTGCTTGGAGCAGTGTTGCTTGCGGACTGCAAGTGTTGTGGTACAGTGGGTTTCTGCACTGGTTACACACTAGCTGAGGGGTTCAGTGAGGTGTGGGTTTACTGTTGGGAGCAGTTTGTAACTTGCTGGGAGCAAGGGTTGTAAACTGATCTTGTGATCTGTTTTAGTGGAAATCTTTGCTAGATTGCAAAGGACTTGACGTAGCCCTTGAGGAAGGGTGAACCAAGATAAAAATTCTGTGTTCTTGCTTTTCTCCCTACTCTTCTTGATTGCCTTTATTCACTTCTGTCATCTTTAAAATTAATTGGATTAAAATATGTTCATACTGTTAATCATACTCTGAACATCAGTTTTCATAATCAACTGTGATTCTGGATTGTGTTTAATCTATTGGATTGTGTTTAAACATTTTAAATCTGGGTTAAAACATTGTTACACTGGAAACTGTTTTCTGGGTTTAACTGATTTCTAGGTTTAACTCTGATATCTTCTGCTGTGCACAATCGATTGTTTACCTGATAGTTCAGAATTACACAGTCAATCGATTGAATAAAGAATTTTCATTCTCTACTTCAAGAATAAATCAGATTTGCGAAAAGTTTTGAAAGTTCAATTCACCCCCCTTCTTGAACTCGGTCTAAACCTTATTTCACAATGAGAACAATTTTCATTTAGGAGATCTCCAACAAGTTCCTAAGTAAGGAGAAGTGTTTTCAAGTGGTGGAAGCTGCTACAATTGAGGAGACTTGAAGTTTGTTTCAGGAGTTTACGTTTAGGATTTGCTTTGATCTTTTTATTTCAAGATGTTTTAGTGTTTCCATGACTTCTGTTTTTAGTAGACCGGGCGTGTCAGATTTTGTATCTCTTTTGACAATTAAATGTTCATGTGATCTCATTAGAAATTTGCAAGCAAGATATGATCTTGAGTTAAACTAAAGAAAAAAGGAATAATGAAAAACACATGCTTGTTGGTAAATATCAAGGCATCACTCATAAATTCTCGTTTTCTCTAATCGGGGCAAGTCTTAAAGGGTGTCGTGGGAATAAGTCAAAACAAATAAAATAAAAATAAAAAAGGATGATCACATGACTGAATTAATTGTTTTCTTTGATACAATCGTTGGGTTCATAACATCGCAAAAGCTAAAAGGCAAGGATGTTGCATTCTCTCAATTTAATAAGGGGTAAACGCTAACAATTTGCAATGAAGCATTTGCATGCATGTTGGTTGAAATCCTGTAGCCTTCCTTTATCCAAAAACAGAAAGGATTTGCCTTAGTTGCTGCCAGCATCACATGAAATGACAAAACAAGGGTAATACACTGGGGCAGAAACACCAAGTTTCTCTAGATTGGCCGAGTGGTTAATTTCCAATCTCTAGGGGCAATCAAATAACGAAAGTCCCTTAGATTGAAAATCTGTGCAGGCAGTCTAGGCAAAAGAAAGGACAATAAAGAAAATCAAAAGTAAATAAAAAGGGATAAAAGAAAATAAAGAAAATAAAAAAAATGACATATGCAATCTTGAGGGTTAATAGGAGTTATTGAATCTTATTTTGAGGGTTAATCTTTTTGAAAATAAAGCAATCTTGATTTAAAATGATATATGCCCATGTTTCACTATCCAAAAAGCAAAAATTACAAATCCATTGTACCCTCTTTGAGCCAAAAAAAAAAAAATGAGAAAAATATTTCTTTTCCAATTTCCTAAGCAAGGATCATCACTAAGATGAAACTCCGGTCAAGGTGTACATAAAAAGCTCTTGAAAATCAAATAAAAAAAGTTTAAAAAGAATGATGTAAATATATAGCAAGAATATTATCACAAGGTGGCAAAAGGGAACAAAATGGAGAAAGAAAAATAAAAATGAAGAAAAATGAAAAGAGCGGGATACTCATAAAAGAAATTTTGACCGGATCTCATGCAATGCCTAGTTGATGATCCTTGTTTCAGAAAAAATAACGAAACCCGTAAATAATTTTTGAGCCTTCATATTCTTTTCTCGACAACCTTTCAACCCCAGGCGAAGTTACAAGCCTAATATTGTCCATTTTGATCGATGAATGATTGCTCTAATTTTCAAAGTTAAACCTTGTAACAAGAGGACATGACTTACAATTCGGTCGAAAAAAAGGCAACAAAAAAAACATAGAGAAAACAAAAAGAGAAAAAAATTCGAAATGTTTCTAGTTTGTTATCAACCATTAAGTCAAACGGGGGCCAGCCAGATGAGAAGACCCTATACTGGGGCAATCCTCTCTTTTCCACCCTACAAAAAAATCAAAACTTTCATCTGACCTTATCTTCGCTTCTTTTATATCAAAATTGGGGCAACTTCCATCGATACAGACTCTTCCAGTTTTGGGATATATTTTTTCTATGGGATGCTGCAATCTTTTTTGTCCACTATACTAAAAACAAACAAAATCATTTGTCATCCAAACACCACCCTTCACCCTTGCAAATCTAGATTGGGGCAGTTTCCATTTGCTTTTCTCGTTCGGGGATACAATTTTCTCTATATGATGCTGGACCAATCAACCCTCATTCTACCCTACAAATAAGTCATTCACGTGTCATCAAGCTTACCCACTACTCCATCAAAACTGGGACATATTTCATAGCGGCATGTGAATGATAACATATCCGAGGTTGTGCATTCCCAGCTTCCTTCAAACTTCTTCAATTTCCATCCACTCATGGATTCGAGCGCATACATTAAAATGTTTTAAGGGTAAAATTCAATAATGCCCCAATTTTAACATCAACATCAGGTCTTTTCAGTATCCCTCATTTTCCAGGACACAATTCAATATCAAATGAATTCAATGATTGCATAAAGAGCATTTGATTCTGAATGTTGACATCAAAATAAACAAACAAATTAAAAAGTTTGAAAAACGAAAAATGAGGAAAGAGGGAATCCAATACTTTTGTCCATGCAGTTGTATTTTCTCTCGTAAATGAAAAATAGTCTTGTATATTCATGCATTCATGCACTCGTGCAAGCAAAAATCTCATGCACTTTCATGGCAAAAAAACAAAAATAGTCTCATGCATGCTTATTGCAAAAATAGTGAAAATGAAAATATGGCTTACATCAATGCATTCTTGTCAACAACATGGTCCACTCTTGGGGATGGGCTTGACAACCTTTCATCACGTGACGGTTCGTGACCCTCTCGGCTCAGTCCAAAGTCTCGACTTCACGTTCACCTTTCAGCACGTGATGGTTCGTGACCCTCTCGGCTCAGTCCAAGGTCTCGACTTCACATTCACCTTTCAGCATGTGATAGTTCGTGACCCTCTCGGCTCAGTCTAAGGTCTTAACTTCACTTTTAGCTTTCATCACATAACGGTTCGTGACCCTCTTGCCTCAGTCCAGGTCTCGACTTCATGTTCACCTTTCAGCACGTGACGGTTCGTGACCCTCTCAAGTCAGTCCAAGGTCTCGACCTTAACTCTTAAACATGTGTTGGCAAGATCTTAACCTTGACTTCACAACATGATGGTGTGTGACCCTCTCGGCTTGATCAAAGTCTCCATCTCGTATATTTATCTGGGTCTCAACCTTTCGGAGATGAAGATTCAAAAATCCTCTCGATACACGTTCGTAATTTCAAAAGTGAAGCTTCATGACCCACTCGACACTGTCAAGATTCACAGTCTCATAGTAATACGAGACCCTCTCGATATAGTCAAGATCTCGACCCCACACATCTACTTGGGCACGTGACCCTCTGCAGAGCGAAGTCCTGACCTCTTAGGTATGTGACCCTCTCAGTGAGGCCAAGGTTTCAACCTTCTTCAATTTGTGACAGTGCGTGACCCTTTCAGCTTTGCCAAGGTCTTGACCTCTTTTTCCCTCTTCAACCTTTCAAATGGTGACATTTCTTTTAGAATAATCCTTGCTCCTAAGTTTTATTTTACCTCTTGAACCTGAACAAAATTAGTATTTTTGTCTTTACTTATCTTTTAAGCAAATAATATGAAAATTTAATTTTCAAATTATCTAGAAAAATTTAAGTAAAGAGGGACAACTGTCAATACTCAATTTCATCCGGATAATAATAAAAAAAGTAAGTAATAATTTAAAAAAACGTTTTTAACTAAGTTTGAAAAAACCTAAGGTAAAAACAAATTTTTAAAAAAATTAGTTATTGAATTTTATTATCTCTTCTATTATTCCTAAAAGTAAAAAAAAAATAAAAAAAAAGAGAAAAAAAAGAGAAAAGTTTTTGGTGTTTATCTTTGTCTTTTATATAAATGAAATGGGTACAAAAGTGCAGCCCGTTGCCTTCCCCTGTCTCTAAGGTCACACCCCTTATTCACTCACCACCGCTTGGGCCATTTTCCACTTTTCACTCCCCTCAATTTCTATAAGCACCTCAAATCTCCAAGATCCTCTTTGTACGCTCCTGCTCTCATCTGCCATGTTTTCCTCTGCGTAGTGCTTCCTTCTACAATGCTTCCCTCTGCAAAATTACCTTATCCTAACAAAACTGCTCCTGTCATGCTTCTCGCTACAGCTAGCGTTACCTTATCCTAACAAAACTGGTATGTCCCTGCAAATGCCTTAACAAGTCAATGCTCCTACACCTTGGCATGCTGCTTTTTTTATACTGGGAGGGACGCACAACCCAGGACACAACTCTCTCACACAGCATGGCGTCGTGCTCATCCCTTCCTTTCCCTTCACTTAGATCATAAGATAGAACTCCCTCTAATTCCAGTCTCCACCGATTCCAAAAACATATACTGATCATCAAATCCTTTTTCCACTTTGAAAACTCTCAAAATACAAAACAAAAGCAACCACAGGAAAGAAGGTCAACTATGCATCATGTATTCTCTTTTACTAAAGAATTGATTTCATTTTAGTGGCAGAATATTTTTTTTAAATCATCCTTTATTGTTCACACATACACCATCATGATACTTTATTTTTTATAATATATAGTTTTGACAATAATTTTATATTTGATTTTTATTTTAATTGTCTTTGTACAATGAATAATTCGATTAAATATCCAAATGTCCGCATGCGTCAAATGGAATTTAACTCGAAAAAGTTTCACTAATTCGTTTAGATATTAAAGTAACCGTACGCGTCAGACGATATCTAATTATATTTCACAAAAATATTTCAATTCGTAGGAGTAGTAAACACAATTGTCCGCACCTCCTTGTACTCCTATGAACAAATCATAAATTTTCAAAAAATATAAATATATAAAATTTTCAAAAATTAAAAAATATTAAACATCCAAACAAACATTTTCAACCCAAAGAACTACGTAACCCTGATTTTCTATCCTAGATGGAAATACGCGTCAAACCCTTGTCGGGCCCCAAAAAAATTATTTTTTTATTTGCATTTTTGTCTCTTTTTGGAAAATAAAAATTTTGAAAATCACACTCATTTTAATTAAGGTTACGGTCTTAGGACGGGTGTGGTAGGGGTGCTAATACCTTTTTCACACGTAACCGATTCCTGGACCCAAAATTCAGTTTTTGCAAACTTGCCTTATCCTTTTTTTGGATTTTTCCGTAGTTTCCCATAATAAATTATGGAGACGAGTTCTATTTTTTTCAAACTTTTTTTTATTTTCTTTTTGGATCACCGTCCCCGTCATGATTCCGGTTGCGACATTAAGTAAATTAGAGTTACAATTTTCTTACATTTATTTTATCATAAATCCTAAACCCTAAATCCTATATCAATCATACAAATAATAACTGTTTTGGATATCAAAGTGCGTTGCATGCTATTAAAAGAAACATGTAAATAAACAATCCATTATATATTAAAATCCTTCATTTATTTAGATTGACTGTCCTGACAAATTTATTTAGGTTGACTGTCCTGAAAAATTGTCTATGTTGTAACATTGGCTTCCTCTAGGGCAAACACATAAATGTAGAAGGGTGGGGCTCAAGGCTTTGATGGTGGGAAGCATCTAAAGAGTATTAAGGTGGCATGTTCTGAATGACTCTTGTAGGCAGTGAAGTTAAAGTATTAGTTGTGACATTTATGATAGGAGATAAGTGATATTTGGGGTTGAACTAATAAGACTGAGTGTTGAGTTCCTTTGAAGGGCCTACAGAGAGAAACGTGGAGAGGGTGAATGTGAGAGGTTGGCGGTAAATAAAATTTTGTATGCAAATTTTGTATATGTTGAAGTAACAGATGATTTGATAAGTATATGAATAACGCAAGCCAAGTAAGGGATATGAGTGTCGCTCAACCGCTTGTTAAAAGTAATATTAGAGAGCTTTACTTTTCATTTTGTTGAAGTTGGTGGTATTCATTTCTAAGGCTTGCTTTACTGGCTCAACAAGCTCTCCTTCATCAGGTACCTTGAAGTATTAAATAAACTTTGAGATGAGCACTACATATGGAACCCGGTAGTTCATTAATCTTTTTGCTTTCTCCAGTTGCATTCCAATCACAGATGGCCAGTTAACTTTTATCTGGTTCATGATACAATACATAAGTATCATGTCTTTCTCATGTAGAACTGCATGGTTATGACCTCGTGGAGTTAAAATCCACACAATGATGAAGGCCATAATCCTTGGATATACTGAGAGACCGCCTACTTGAAAGCCTTTTCCCACAACTTGTGGGTTTCGCAAGCAGCTGCTGTAAAATGTTACTTTGTTGTAGTCCTCAAGTCCTTCAATTGTGCCCTTTCCAAGCTTCAACTCGTCACATTTGAGACCAGTCACCGTTCCCAAACATCAGGAGTGATGTCCATTATTGCTCCCTTGACCCTTGATACAAACTTGCCTCTTTTCACTTTCAGATTAGTGAAGAAAACCTTCGCCAAATCTAGATATATATTGTCGGTCAACCCAAGAAATTTCTTGAGCCCTTGAAACTCCAGAGATTCAGCTACTTCCATCAACTCTCCAGTCCAAGCATGCATGCTTTGGACTATTAATCACCTTTCTGCTAACTGTGGTCAGATAGGAGTTGATACTTGCTGCTGTTCCTTTGTCACGAACATTTGCAAACCAGCCTTCAAGATGACCCCTTGTGTCAATGTGCTTTCCATCACTTGCAACTTTCTTGGATTGCTTGGAGAGGCCATGGAAGCAATTTTATGTTGTAGAGAAATGGATTTGGAACTCGTGGTTTTGAATTATGCTTATGCAGAATGTTTATGCAAAATGCCTATGTGCAATGTGACATTTATAGGAAAACACAAATATTATCAAACGACACAAGCACAAAATCCTTTGGACTACCTTTTCCCATTGTGCAATTTTGGGTTAAAGAGAGCATACCTGATCAGTCAATGACACAAGATGGTTTCATGTTGGGAATTTGCAGAATGCTAATCAGTTCAGTTGTTGTGCAGAGATTACCTTTATCACTTCCAATTATATGAGGACAAGTAGAATAGGGTTTAGAACGACGGTTACAAATCTTCTGCCCATTTCAGAATGCTCAGTGGATTTGATTCTTCAAATTCCCATTGATACATTTTGCTCAAGTCACGTGAGTTAGTTGCAAAAAAGACAAAAATAATAAAAAGAAATTTACATAGTAATTTTTGTTGCAGCAATGAATTGATTCCCAACACGTATAAACTGATTTAAGTGACAATGAGCAGAATATTTAGCAGAATGTTTTATGCAATGTTCAAATGATCCAATATGCCTAATTCAGTTCTTAGGTAATTAAATTTGTCCTTAACAAGTGGTTTAGTGAAAAAAATCTGCCAATTGTTTTTCAGATTCAATGAATTTGATTTCACAAATACCATTAATCACTTGCTCTCTAATGAAATGATGCCTAATCTCAATATGCTTAGTTGTAGAGTGATGCACTGGATTTCTTGTGAGATTAATAGCACTAGTGTTGTCACAGAACAGAGGTACCTTTGTGACTTTAAGACAAAGTCACTAAGTTGTTGTTTAAGCCAACAAATTTGAGCACAGCAGTCCCCTGCTGCAATGTACTCAGCTTCAGCAGTAGAGGGAGCAACACATGCTTGCTTCTTACTATTCAATGAGATGAAACTTGCTCCAAGTAAATGGCATGTACCACTCGTGCTTTTTCTGTCTAGTTTGCATCCAGCAAAGTCTGAATCGGAATAGCCCTTGAGATTAAGTGTTGCTTCATTTGGATACCACAAGCCATCATTTGTGGTTCCTTTGAGATACTTGAGAATCCTTTTAGCGGCATTGAAATGAGAATCCTTTGGATTTGCCTGGAATCCTGCACACAAGCATAGAACAAAGGTTATGCCAGGCCTTCTTGTTGTGAGATAAAACAAAGATCCAATGAACCGTCTGAACTTTCTTTGATCTATTGTTGTTCCATGTTCATCCGCATCTAGATAACAACTAGTTTAAATTGGAGTTGATGCCTCTTTACAACCATCCATCTCAAACTTCTTCAAGACATCTCTGCAGTATTTTGACTGACTTAAGAAAGTGTCATTCTTTAATTATTTGATCTGCAGTCTTAGGAAGTAATTCAACTCCCCCATCATAGACATTTCAAACTCCCCCTGCATATCTAATACAAATTTTTGACAAAGAAGTTCATTAGTTGATCCAAAAATGATATCATCAACATATACTTGAACCAAAATTATATCATTTTCAGATTTCTTAATAAAGAGAGTTTTGTCTACTTGACCTCTTTGATAGTTCTTGGAGAGCAAAAAATTACTTAGCCTTTCATACCATTGTCTAGGAGCTTGCTTTAAACCATAAAGAGCTTTCTTAAGCTTGTAGACATGCCTCGGTAGCTTGTGGTCTTCAAATCTGGGTGGTTGTGTGACATACACTTCTTCATTTACGAATCCATTTAAGAATGCACTCTTCACGTCCATTTAAAACAGTTTGAATCCACTTAGACAAGCATAGGCTAGTAGCAACCTCACAACCTCAATTCTAGCAACTGGTGCACAGGTTTCATCAAAGTCAATGTCTTCTTCTTGATTGTAACCTTTGGCCACGAGTCTTGCTTTGTTCCTCACAACAATGCCTTGCTCATCCATTTTGTTTCTAAACACCCATTTTGTACCTATAACATTCATCTCACTTGTTCTAGGAATCAAACTCCACACATCATTTCTTGTGAATTGATTAAGCTCCTCTTGCATAGCATTAATCCAATTGCTATCACTCAAGGCTTCTTGAATTGACTTAGGCTCAATCTGTAATACATATGCCATGTGTTCACACAGTAGATTCCCCTGTCATGTGCTTGGAGCAGCCGTTGTCTAAATACCATAGCTTCTTGCTGGCTGCACCTTTGTCCTGCAGAACATATTTATTTTATGAAAACTGGTACCCTATTGGTTTTGGGTCCAGAACTATTAATACTATCCTTAGGTATCCACTTCATACAGCTATTTGGAACCTCATAAAGTCTAGCTCTACAACTTCTCATAGTATAGCCTTTGTGTAAATAATAGAAACAACTTTGAAAACGTGAGGTATGTTGGTTGCTAGTTTTGAAAAAGCTACTGAATTTTCTGATTTTCTTTTTAAACATGAGTTTGAAACCAATTCCAGCTTTTTCAAACACACAATTTTGGGAACCTAAAACAACATTTAAATTTTTCGTTCCCATATCAAGCTTGGAAGAAGTTTTTACAAGATATTTTACCTTAGCTTCCAGCACCTCACAGTTTTCACACTTTGCTGGTTTGCTAGACTCACCCTCATAGTTAGAAGACTGGAAAATTAAATTCAGGTGCTCAAAATCAGTTTTAACATTTTCCAATTCTTCTTCCAATGAGCTGACTCTCTTTTCCAGCCAGTTGTTCAAACCTTTTAGCCTATTGTTTACCCCAGCCAACCTATTTGCTTCCTCATGGATTTCATGAAATGCTTGAAGCAATGTGTTGTAATTTTCAAACATGGATGAGTTATTTGAGCCAGTACTGCTTACCATTGACTCCTTTTTTCCCATCAAGCATAAATTGATTTCTTCTTCCTCCTTTGATGAGTAACTAGTTGTAGAATCATTTTCATCCCAAGCTATGTATGCTTGTTTTCCCTTGCTGTTCTTGCTAAGTTTTTCCTTTTCAGCAGTCTTGTCTTTGTTATTCAAATTTGGACATTTAGCCTTCCACATCCAAAGCAAGTGAGGTTAGTAGCATTTATATCAGTTTTCTTTGAATACCTCTTAGTTTGGTGATTTTTCTCTTTTCCTTTCTTCCTTAGGAACTTGCTAAACTTTCTTGTGAGCATATTCAGAGTTTCAACTTCACTGTCACAGCTTGATTCTGCTTCACTATCTTCTGCAAGTGTTGCAGTTTTGAGAGCTATGCTTCTAGCCTTCCTCTCTCTATTTTCCTGCTCCTTGAGCTGGTTCATCTTAATCTCATGCTCCCTGAGTTTTCCAAATAGTGCAACTGTGCTCAAAGTAGTAAGATCTATTGTCTCTGAAATTGTAGTGACCTTGGACTGCCAAGATCTATAAAGACATTTTACCACTTTGATGTTGAGCTCCTCCTTGTCAAAGGTCTTGCCAAGTCCAATGAGGTGATTCACTATGTGTGTGAACCTTTTCTGCAGTTTTGCAATTGATTCTCCAGCCTGCATGAGAAATAGCTCATACTCTTGAATTAGAGCATGCTTCCTCACCCTCTTGACATCACTTATTCCTTCATGAGTCACTTCTAGGATATCCCACATTTCTTTCGTTGAAGAACACTACGAAACCCTGAAAAACTCATGTAAATTTAAAGCAGCGGTTATAATGTTCTTTGCTATGCAGTCAAACTGAGGTTTCCTGCTCTCATCTGTACTCCACTCAGACCAAGGTTTGTCAACAACAGCACCATCAATAACATGTTTAGGAACAAAAGGGTCATTTATAATTGCATCCCAAATAGCTCTATAAGAGATTCAATAAAAATTTTCATGCGAATTTTCTAAAATTGATAGTTAACACCACTGAACAAAAGAGGTCTATTAATAGAAGCACCCTCACCAAAAGGTAGCTTTCCCTCAGTCATAGGATCGAAAACTTGAGTAACTTTCAAGACTTAACTCTTGATACCAATTGAAAATGTATTTGGCTAAGTTCAAGAGGAGGGGTGAATTGAACTTTTAAAATTTTTTGCAATTTAAATCTCTGAAAAATAGTTTTTGCAACTGAAAACCTTTTAATGAATCTCAATGATCAAGAATATAAGGTGCAACCGAAAATAAATTGACTTCAAGCACGAATGAATTGATTTATTTTACAGGCAGAGTGAAAAACAATCAGAATTATACACAAGCAGGATTTCTAAAACACAGAGATCAAATCAATACCAATTTTCTTATTGAGTTATGTGTGTGAGTAACCGAAAATAGCAATATCGTAAATTTAAAGTTTTGCTAGTGAAGTAACAAATGTATCACAAATAAGCCACAAAAATATGCAAGAAATGAATCACAAAATTAACTTTGATAGAAATTTACAATATAATAAAATCTTATAATATAGCAACAAATTCAAATTAACAGATTATGTAGAAAATTTATCTATTATGTAGAATAGAATTTGAGCAAACGAGTTATCATATGAAATCTAAAAACGAAACACAAATTCTGCAAAAGAAACCCAACATAACACACTATTTCAAATCTTCTTAAGGCCACAAAAATAGAATGCTATAGGTAATACAAGATTAGAAAAGAACCAATTAGTTCAGTTGCAATTATAGCAGGTTAACCAAGACCAAATCAATTATCAATTAATTGCAATAGGCAGCACAATAACAGATCAAGATAATGAGAGAAAGGTCAAGAAAAAGAGACACAATCAATTTTATACTGGTTCACCATTCCTTTAAGGCTACGTCCAGTCTTCTTTGCGCCACATGCAAAGAAAGTTCCACTAAATCAACCAATTGTACAATTACAATCAATCAAACAATTCTTACTCCCTGTAAGAATCGAGAAACCCACTAAATTGATCAACTACTCCCTGGGAAGTCATGAAGAGATCTAATACCACAATACTTTTGGTCAAGATTGATTCTTCAAGTTAAAAGCGCTTTTCAAATGATAAAGAAAAACTCTAGGTTTTCTCAAAATAATTTTCTCACATTAGTTCTCAATGGATTCTCAATTTTGTATATCTTTTTCGCACAATTGAAAACCCACTGTTTTTATAAGAGAAGAACCCAAACCAGATTTAAAAGAAAAAAACAGTTATTCAGTTTAGTCCAGTGGTAAGAATAAATTGATTTTACTAAACTTGGAATCAGTTTATTTTCGTTCAGTACCTTATTTTTCAAAACTGTTTTTAACCAAAGTTTTACCTTATACTTTATGGTTTGATTCAATTATTTTAGATCATGTGCTAGTGAATTTCTTCTCAGATATGTATAGGTTATCTTTCACCACCAATCACACTCACTCACTCTAAGACAAAATCTAAGACATACTTTCAACTTCTTACTCGCTTTGACTTGCTTGACTTCATCAAGTCCTTTAGTCTTGTAAGAATACTACCAGTCTTGAAAATTAGGATTATAAACTAGAATATCATCAAACAAAACTATAGGACAAACCATCTTAAATAGGGTGAGAGTAAATAATTCATGGTTGCCTGAAATGAAACAAAGCGCATGACTACAAATTCAATATGCCGTTTGAAACGTTGTTTTGTGATGTTTCCTGGTTAAGCCGAATTTGGTGATACCCCGAGTAAAGATCAATCTTGGTGATAACTCTAGCTAAGCCTAGTTCTTCGAGCTATATTTAGAACTCTATAATCTACACAAAAACGCCATGTGGCATATTTCTCTTTGATGAGGAGGGCACGAGATGAGTAGGGGCTTGTGCTCGATTTAATGAAGTCATCTTGGAACATTTCGGTAATAAGCTGAGCGATATTGTCTTTTTGAGAATAAGGATAGCGATATGATTTAACATTGATAGTGTCTTAAAGTAGTTAATTACACCCAAAGCATATATCGTAGACACGTCACTCACAAGGAGAAAGTGCAGGATTTTTGATGGATAGTGCTTCATTCAGACGTAGCAGATGGTAATGGAAGTTCCTGAAGAACAAACACAAATGGGTCGTTCTGAGTGATGACCAAAAGCCTGTTCCCTGCATCATCCCTAACAATCCCAACATTACCGCAGAGGCTGTTGTCAGCTAATGCCCACTACAGAGCCTTCAGGAATAAAAGTGGAAGCGAACATGGATCTAATACGCCAGGATAGCCCTTCAGAGGTCTCGAAGGGAGATTGCACAGGGATAGTTTCGTTTCCAGTTTTGGTTCGTTCAAAATAAATAAGTGTATATTTTTGTTTTCTATGATGTGTAAGGATATGTTGGTGTGAGCTTAAGCACGTTAATGTTCCATATATTATATTTTGAGAGAATAATAAGAATTTCAAAAATTAAGTTAAAATTGTTTTAAACAATGATAGTCCATTAGATTAAATATAATCAATTATGTTGTGTTGCTCAATGAGACTTTTCGCATATATATAATTGATTAGTTGGAGTCTAGTTAAAATAGAAGTTTCATTAATAATTTATTAGACCTTTGTAATTTAATTGTTTACACAGAATTTCCATAATCAATTATAAAAAAAAACATAATTAATTATCATAAACAATATAATTAACTATCATTAGAAATATTCTATTATATATGTTAAATTATTTTATATAAAAAATTTATAAAAATATTGCAAGAAATAAGTTTTAATCATTTTACAACTAATTATTCTATTTTTCAAAAACTTTTTAAATCAGAAATCTTTTAATAAGATATTAATACAATACAATACTATTAAGATTGAGGTGACACGAATACGACATAATGTCAAAAGAACTGGTTTAGAAACAAAAAATTAAAGGTTATATTATGTTTAAAATTTCTTAAAATTTTAATACTGTATCATTTAATATTAAGACGATGGTTTTAAGTTTTCAATTTTTCTTTTTTTAAGATTGGTTTTAATCATATTTCTTTTATTAATACAGTATAATAATATGTAAAGAATAAAAATAATAGAAGGAAGGATTATTAGAATACAGACATAAGGTCCAATCCTTAGTCAATTCAGTATAATAATATGCAAAGAATAAAGATAATGGAAATAACAATTATTCTCAAATCGTTATACTGATTGATGTAAATACACAGACATAACGTCCAATCCTTAGTCAATTCAGTGTTTTTTTTTCTAAAGAAATCTTCCTTAAAAGAATAGGCTGAAAAAGAATTGGCTGAATGCGTTAATCATAGAGTAAAATGTTGAATCATTTGATTATCTAATTGATAAATAATTATACAGTTAAATTAAAAATTAGTAATTCATATTTCATTAATTAGTTTATAATTTTCTCTTTAAGTTCTTAAATATTTTAAACGAATAATAATATTTTGAAAACTTTTATTTTAAGTAGAATTGCTTGATAATTTTTATTATAATAATGTAATAATTGCATGGTTGAACGTTAAACAATAATATATTTGAGAAGATGGGAATTGAATGAGTAAAGAGATTTGTATGTAAAACCACACCCATAATTATTTGACATTCAATAAAGATGAGAAGATAAATGAAAAGATATTTGGATTTTTATAAATCAAAATACCATAAAGTTTTCATAAAGAGAAAACTCAATTTTCTTTCCAAAATTTATATATCTCTTTGTTACATTTCTGAATATATTATTTTTCTTCTTGAGAACATGAATGATTCATAGATTTTTTATTTTCTCATGTGACCATTCAACTACTTATAAAAACATAATAAAAATTATAAAGAAATTCTAAAATTATATTGACCTTGAAGATCGTATCATTTTCTCATTCTTCCAAAACTTTAAGTGTTGTTGAGACTTCTCATGAAAAACTCTTTCTTACATTGTTGATTACTTCTTTTTCATTTATTTATCCTTTTTTCGTTTCTTCTCTATTTTTTTCTTTAATTTTTTTTTTCAAATCACTCTCTTTAATAACTTAATTTTCTTTCTAGAATTTATCTCTATCCTCATTTTTAAGTATATGATCAAATTATGTAAGACTCTCTAAACTCTACTGTAATCTTTAATATTCATTAGTAATTAACTCCCACTAGTGTTGTCTTTATTTCCCATTATATACATCATTATTTTTCACCATGAGAACATGAATGATTCATATGTTTTTTTTTTTATCTTTTCATGTGACAATTCAACTACTTAATTAAAAATATAAAAAACTTATAAAGAAAATCTAAAATTATATTGGTCCCATGAAGATCATATCACTATGCTAGTTGCTTTCACTATGATTTACCAGAGATTCTTGAACATGGAACTGTGTCATATTCATGATATGATTCACCACTGAACGTGCTACTGTGCCATGCAGCTTTTCACTATGGTTGTGTCCATGCAGAGATTCCATGAGAAATGTAGTGCTTCGTTGTAAAGATTTGATGGGCGCGTTGACCTAGTTCAAAAGGAGTTTGAATTTTCCATTATAAAAGCGTTTTGGGCGTTTTCAATGAGTTGGAATTGTTGAGCATTTGTGAGTTGAGGTCTTAGATGAGTTGAGGTGCTAGTGTGTGGGAGAGGTTTGAGATGATTTGAGTGACATCGTGGTGCAACATGGGCGGTTTGATGGTGGTTGGTTTGCATCCAGTGGTTGATTGAAGAAGACGAAAATCACAGATGGTGCCTAATCGATTATGTTAATTGATTATATGTAGCATTTGCACCCCATATAATCGATTATGGGTTTTGCTTTTCCTTTCAATTTCATTTAGCATTGAGGTTTGTTTGCGTTTGTTGATGTTTGTATACTTCTGTAGGTTGCTCCGAAGTAGCTGAAGGTGTTGGTGTTGGTGATTTGGGTGTGGGATTGTTGTTTAGGTTGGTGTGGTGTTGGGTTCGTTTTCTTATGTATTTTTTCTTTGGTTTGTATGAGCATATGGTGTTGGATGAGTGCAGGAAGGCAATCGTTTTTTGGTTTTTATTTTATTGTAGACAATGTAGTTTTGAATATACTCTAGGTGGTTGATGGGCAGTGGCCACGAGAGATTGAAGATGGTGATAATCTCAGGTTCCTAATCGATTAGGTTAATCGATTATATATATTGTTTGCACCCCATAATCAATTAATCAATTATGGGTTTTGTTCTTTTAATTTGTTCAATAGTGAGGTTTGTTTGTGTTTGTTGATGTTTGTTCACTTTTATAGGTTGTTTAGAATAATAGCTGAAGGTGTTGATGTTGAATACATTCTCAGTAGTTGAGTTGTAATGTTTGTCTCCACCTGTTTGTTTTATCTCTGGTGTATTTGCCATTTTTAATTCATAGTTTAGTGTAAAAACTTAATTTTCTTTTATTAAACACTTCAATTGTATTAACTTATTTATGATTAGTAATATAATATGCACAAAAATTAAGCTTTTCATGACATCATTTATGTTTCATTATGTTATAGATGGAAGTTTTTTTTTTTCTTAATTCTTCTATTGTCTTCTTCATAGGTCCATGTTGTTCTCACTACAACAAAAGATAATTTTAATTGGGGTTATTTTTAGCGTTTCTGGGGGTTTTAACCCCTACTAAGTGCATTACCCGCGGTTTGCTTTTTTCCTAGTAGATCCAGCGTCGCTAACAGATTACCGACGGTTTCTACAAACACCTGGAATGACCATTCAGAACCCCCACTACTGTCAAGGGTTTCTGAACTCCCGCTACTGTCAGGGGCTTCCAGAACCTCCGCCACTGCCAAAAGTTCTCAAAACCTTTATTACAAACTAGTAAATATTATAATATCATTTATTCTCACTAATAAAATTAGACGTAATGAAAAAATCGTTGTTCTTAATCTTCATTTATTTCTTTGTCAAAATCACTTCATTCAGCAAATATCTAACATATAAAAAATAGTCATAATTAACCATATTCAAATTACAATAATCATAATTAGAAACTAAGTCCAATACATTGTCCAGAATCTTCAAAATTTATTTGACACGATAGAAGACAGTTACTGCAAATGGCCAAGTTGACACGATAGAAGGGTGTATTTTACATGTTATTTACTTTATTGTTAATAATCTCATTTTCCCACTATTGTCCAGAGGCATGATGATCATAGGTTAGCAAATGCGTATATCTGATTCATTTGACACATCAATTGGTTTTGAGTAAAGTGATAAAATAAAGATGGATATTATTGTGGATTGTATAATGAGAAAGTATAAAATTTACATCCATTTTAAAATTTGGCATGTATAGAGAAGAGTGAGAAGGACTCTCTCAGATTTATGCAAAAAAGGCATAGACATAAGCGAAGAGCCTAAATGGTTGGTTACAGGAGTACAAAATTCGTAACAAAACTTGGCTATATCCGCACAAACAGGAGATTGTAAGAAGAGTTAGCTCACACGTTTTGCCTTCACAGCTAAGGCCGCAACTCTGAACCACGTTGCAGTAGCCATAGCACCAGGATCAACAACTGTTGAAAGAATCTCTCCAGAAATGTATGCTGAACTACCAACCTACATATCCATTGCTACCCATCAGATCCAATACATAAAAACATGCACATCATTTTCTATAACAATCATATGCACATCATTTACTATTTTATAAAATGAATTTATAAGGAAGAAGCTACACCACTAAAGTTCTCTCACTTAAACCATTAATAAGCAGTCACCTGTGCTTGCATCTCTACAGTTGACTGAGCTCTAGCTAATGCAGCTTCAGAGGAGAGAATAAAAGTGGTGCATGGATCTTCACCAGAATTTAATTTCTGTAATTACAAATCATTTTAAGTAATAGTAAACAAAGATCAGGAAAAAATGAAGAGAAATGAATAGATATTACCTCTTAAAGAACCGACGATGCTGGAATAAGGGCATCTAACAATTTTCTATAACCAGCACTAGCATCCCCATGTTTACTTACAGCAGCAATGGAAGCTTAAGTGCTTCAGGCCCTCAATCAACAAAAGACTCATGAGGAACGGAAACTCAATTACAAAGGTTAAAAGGGGAAATGTTGTAAAGTTCTAGTTGAGAGTAGCTGGACTTGGAGAATGTTCTCACATTATTTTGATGTGACACCAGAATGGGATCTTCCCTTCAAATGTGAATGTGCAACCTTAAAAAATATTGTATAACTGAATAAAGAAAAATAGTGAGTGACAATAATCAGATAAGCATAAATGACTTAACTTTAGAGGAATAGGAATGACATATTACATAATCCCACTTGTTCCACCCATGGATCTTCCAATCGATGAACCAATTTCACCGAGAGTTTCAGTAGCATCATTTAGAGGGTAACTGAACATAAAATAGCAGTTTAGGTCAGACTGCTATCATAAACCAAATTGACATTTTTTCAGCAACCACCTTTGCAATTCCTCAAGAACATAAATACTTACAATACAATTAAGAAAAACATTACAAACAGTCCATTAATCAAATACAAGGTTAAAAAAAATAAAAAAAGAAAAAAAAAATATATAGGAGGCTAAGCAATGCAGAGCATAAACTTACTCTTTTATGTCCTCAAGAATTGCTTTTGCACCTCTATACATCTGCAGAAGAGAAACCATACACCAAGTAAAGCACATAATACATCAACAATTAAAAATAAACAAGTAAAAGTTTTATGGATAAGACTCACAGTTGATCCACAGTCACCATCACCAACTTTACCATCCCATTCGTTTAGATTGTCTTTAAGTTGTATAATTGCATTTGCAGCAGCTTCAATGGCTACCTCTAGAATTTGGCCTTGCTCATTTCGCTGTTGTGGCTGACTTGGTGGCTTACATAAAGCAAATACGAATATCAGATTTCATAAATTATACCAAGACAAAAGAAAACTAAAAGAACAATAAGAAAATAAGATAAAAATAGGCCTCCCTGCACAGTTTCAGACCACTCCTCTTCGTGCTCTTCTACACCGTTCCGTACCGCTTCTCCCCGCTCCTCTCCGTGCTGTTCTACACCGTTCCGTACGCTTCTCCCCGCGTCGTTCCACACCGCACCTTGCCGCTGCGTCACCCACGTCGCACCGTACTACGTTATGTCATATTGCTTCTCCACAATTTTTGATGAGATTTGAAACTTTTTTAGATTTTGGTTAGGTTACGAAAAGAGGAAAGAGAGAAATAAAGGATGGAAATGAAAGAGGAAAACTTAATAAAAGGGGAAACCATCGTAGAATGAATGAGAGAGATTTTGAAAAATATGAAAAGTTTTAAAAAAAAATTTAAAAACGTAAATAGATACAGGGGTTAAGCAAACCCCTGGAAAACGTGTTTATTTGTGGAGGTTATCATAACTCCATCTAATAAATCTCCGTTGAAATTAATTTTTTTTCTAGTGTTTTATTATATAATTTGAAGACTAAAAGTTTTAAAACAAAATTGAAAGATGGGTGATTATCAGTTGTATATGAGGCATTTTAGGAAAAAAAGTTTTTTTTTTCTTTTTAATATTAAAAATGTATTGTTTTAATAACAAAATTTTATATCTAAACAGGCTTAATATTATTAATTATTTATATTATTATTATTATTAGTGAGTTTTTATTTATATGAAAATTTGATAATGAAGTGATATTACCTTTATTGTTAGTGTAGTTGCATGACGAAGTTATTGCCAGTTTAGAGGCTATTATTAATATTTAGGTATTTATTATTTAAAATAATGTATTCAACAATATTTATCTAATATAATTTTGAATAATTGCATTTATAAGAAGATGTGGAAATGAATATTAGCTTGATCTAAAATATTTTTTTTTTTTGTTTTAAAGTGTTCTTAACTATAAGATAATCTATGTATAGTAGTGTTTAAATTGATATTATCTCGATCCAAAATATTTCTAGAAAACTATGTTTATTATGTATTTAAAAAAAGTATAACAACAACCACTTATTCAAACATTGTAGTATTTCAATGAATAAAGTTAAATTATAAATTATAAAAATATTTCAATGATTGTGATTGTGCTTCGGTAAGAACTCTCATTTTTATAGTCCTTTGATTGTAGGTTAATTGTTGAAGCTTTGGTGGTCATCTTTGTTACGAGTGGTGATCTTGTTGCTGGTGGTGCTCTTGTTGTTGTATATTTTGGTTGTGTTTTCATCTAACTAATGTTTTCATATGTCTTCACTTGTGTAGGGTAGACGACAAAGAAGTGTCAAACGGTAAAGGAAAAGCCTTGGCTAATGATGAAGAGGTTCTTCGTCCACATGAATGTGAGGTTGAAAACTTGTTAAACCGTACCCATTTTTTTCACCCAACAGGTTCAAAGAGCTGAGTATGTGAGGATATTCTACAATCGCAAAATTATGCCACCTAAGCTCATGCACTTTTCTTTCTTCGAACAAGCAACATTTACCTTTTAGAATCATTTTTTTTTTCTAGGGTTTAAAAGAATTTGCGATGCTGAGAGGTTCCTACTTCGAGAACCTAATTAAGGTCTTTTATTCAAACCTAAGAATCATCGTAGATGGTAATCTCCATACTGAGGTTAATAGCACTAAGATAACAGTTACTGCTTCTAATAGAATGTCTGTGGCAAACCTAGAATACGAAATTACAATCGCGAAGTGGCATTGAATTCAATGCTACAACTAGAGCTGAAAGGTCAAAACTTGAGAAATGTAAGGAATTTGATTGTTAATCACATACTTATGCATTACGCCTATATCTACATACTCAGCCTCAACCTGCAGTAAACAAATTTCGGGATATTCCTAAACAGATACATCTTTATGATAGGGCCCATAAAAAATGATGTCTTGATTAATTGGCCTCCTCACATAATGCAACACATGGTCAAGGGGTAATAACATGCGTCTGTCGTACGCCATCCTTATTTCATGCATTATACATATGTATGATCTCGACTTATCACAGGAGTCAAATGTGAAAGGCTGGTTATACTTCTTTGGTAAAAAAGAAAGTGAAAAAGTTGAATATCTTTGAAGTCAATGGTGTGTGGCAATATGGTCTGATGGATCACGATGATGATGATGAAGATGCAACGAAACCCGATGACCATGTTCAATAACCTCCAACCCAAGAACTAGTTCCCCAAGTATCCCATGACGGTCAGATGTTTTCATAGGTGATGACTGGTATTCAGGAGTTACAATAAGGATTAAGTTGACCATAAATATCAACAATTTTCAAATGGATATGTACATCACATATGATAATTTGCACATAAAATATGATAATTTGCACATAAATATGTGTAATTTTCATATGGATATGCACACTAGATATAATAATGTGCACACGGATATGAACAATTTGCAAATGGATATGCAGACCCAATCTGAGAGCGTGCACAACAGAATCAACCATTTGAGAGCGCACACAACAGAATTAACCAGGTGGAGAGCACCGTTAACAAATTTCGCAACTTTTTTGAGTGATATTTAGTTGTTTTATAATAATAATTATTTTATCGTCTTTTTTTATTTAATGTAAATGTGCTTTTGTTTTTAATTAGATGAAATTTAAAATTTCGTTTACATCTTTTCAAATTATTTCTATTTTTAAGAATTACAAAATTTTATTATTATAAATTTTCATTAATTTTTCTGTTAAACCAATAAATGAAAATACCAAATTTTTTTTATTTCACATAATTCACCGACCATTTATGGAATAATTTTGTGATAAAACACAAGTGCGTCTAATTAATTTCATTTCATTTCAAATTAATTTTAACATTACTCATTTGAAATTTCTAATCTTACAATTTCATTAATATAAAAAAATTAATTAACCCTAAACAAAACAAATGTAAGAAATTTTATTATAAATTAAATTTAACTCAAGGTAATGGTGTAATTTCATAATTTTATACCTTTCAAATTAATTATATTTAATTTTCAATTATTTTTAAATATAAGAGAAAATTTATAATCTTATATTTTTATCAATTAAAAATATTAAAATATCAATTACACATTTTATATCACTCAAACTTATATAAATTTTCTTTTGAAACCAACCATTCAAATAACCTAATTTTCAATAGACTTTTTATCTCACAGTTAACTGAAATCCATTCATACCGAAACATACTATAAGATAATTTATAATTTGTATATTTTATCATTATATTATACTAGAGTTGTTAATTGATGGTAGATAAAGAAAAAGTTGTAAAACGTATCATTTTTCATTTTTGACACTGTTAATGGGTTTAAAGAGGGAACGGACAAAATTGAAACAAATTCTGTGGCTCTAAAAATATGAACACGGTCAAAAAAGACAAAAGACAAAAGCTTCGGATCTTTTATTTAGTTTTAAAGTAGTTAATTACATCCAAAGCATATCGTAGACACGTCTCTCACAAGGAGAAAGTGTACGATTTTTCATGGATAATGCTTCATTTAGATGCAGCAGATGCTGATGGAAGTTCCTCAAGAACAAACACGTATGGGTCGTCCTGAGTGATGACCAAAATCTTGTTCAGTGCATCATCCCTAACAATCCCAACGTTACCGCAGAGGCTGCCGTCAGGTGTACAGAACAAAAGCTTATACCTATTGCCTGAGACTCTGTGAATAGAGAAGTAACCGCTCACTGTATTTGTGTAGTCAACTTTAACGACGGTTCCTTCAGGTTGACCCTCAACAGCGACCCACACAAGAGAGCGTTCAAGTGTAACAAAATCTACGAAGCTAATTGACACTCTAGAGCCTTCAGGGATAAATTCTGAACTGAATGGCGATGAGATAATCACTGGAAGCCCTTTATAGTCCTCGGAAGATTGCACAACACTGAGAGGGAGAGTTTCATTTCCAGTTTTGATTCGCACAGTTCCACCGCCGCTTGAATATAGGAATGACAATATATGGAATTTGCCACCATTTCTAACAGCGTTACCATACATGTCCGTGATAGGTTGAGCGGTGGTTGAAGGAGGGTAGAAGGTTAGGGCAGAAAGAAGGAAGAGAGCGAAAAGCGTTGCACTCGCCATTTCTTTTGCTGGCTATGGAACGAAAGGTTTTTCTCTTCTTTGTTCACTTCAGTGGTGTGAAGAAGTGATCTTGCGAGAATTCATTTATAGAGAGCTACGTGAGGTGATAAGGTGAACTCTTTTATGGATAGAAATAAATAAAAATCCTAAAGCTTTTAAACATGTGAGAAACATGCAAAATGGACAATAGTGGTTAGATTTAAATATATGCTTCAATTGTGTGTTTCTTAAAATTTTGGTTTGTTGAAAATATATATTTTGGTTTTTATATATCTATAAAATCTTAATTATATTTTTGAGTTTTTATAAAATGACCAAATTTTGACCTTATTATGTACAAAATAATTTTTTTTATTTCGTATTAGAAGGTAAAATATCTATTCCTTTTAAAATATAGAAATAACATTTATTTTAAGTATTTAATTTTTTAAAGATATCTCATACTCATATACAAAAGAAATTAATACATTATATGTATCACGAGTATTCACTTAGATGAAAGTGATTTTTGTTTTCTACTTCCTTCCTTTGTATTTGTGTCCAAACCTTTTTGTCCTAATTTTTGAAGTAGTCTGTACTTGTTACTCGTGTCTCTAGGACACACCGGTCATAAAACCTGTGTTCTCTTTTAAAAATAAACTTATATTTCTGTTTCTTCCATTAAATATCACATTCTAAGCCAAACTAGTAAGTCTCGAGGTTAGAATAGAAGATTTAGAAATTTAGAGTTTTATGAAAGCTTTGAAAATTCATGCTTGTAACATGTTAGCTTTTCTTCCATATCTTTATTTTTTAGAGTCTGTGTGAATATAGTAGTTTTTTCTTACGCAATTTTTGTCTTGTTTGAGAAAATGACTTTTTAATCAAGTATTTAATTTTTCTTTTCAACTTTAAGTATTGCTTAGATAAGATGTTTTGTAACTGTTGTAAACATCTTTCATAGAAAGGATATTTTTATCATCAACATCCGACTATGGAGATTCATAAATAAAGGAGGGAATATTTAGTTGCAAGATATACCTCTTACGACTCTTACCATTAAACACAAATTGACATGCCCATGAAGTCATTAATCCCTTCTTTCGAGTTTGGAATCCTATATTTCTTTAGTCGTCTTTAGCGTGCACACTTTTTTATAATCAATTTTGAAAGTATATATTGCCTTGTTATTTGTCCATATTCTTCTTCTTCCCAATCTTCTTCTAGGGAAGTGATCTTTATATGATCTCTTGTGATGATTTGTCGTAGCTGATAGTTTGTAGACTTTGACATATATTTCTATTTTATCTTTTCAGTATAGAAAATTTTATCTCAAAAATGCAGGAGGTTTAGAAAGGGATGTTCCTTTATGGATCAATTGTTGTTCCATATTTGCCATGAGGGATGTTTTCCTCTAATAATGTCAAGCACTAAACCCTTTAGAGATTGTGCTCGAATACCAACCGTGAAAATCAAGAAATAACATAAAAGGGGAGAGTTGAAATTGTGTTTTTAAAAATTCAGTTTTTTGTTGATATAATTTGTGCAGTTATTGTCATATGATACAAAGATGAATACACCGTCATATGATACAAAGATGAATACACCGACAATAATAAAAATAAATCTTTGCAAGGTTAGCTATAACTTTTCATGCCTTCTTTAGTTAGTTAAACAAATATATAACATGAAATGTAAAAGATCAAGGGAAAGAAAAGATACTCAGTATGTTTATACTGGTTCATATGATCACATAAACTACGTCCAACTACTAGACAGACTTTTGTTAAACAAGTATTCTTTCCAAAGTCACTTCTAGCTCAACTAAGCATTATTTTGATAAACCACTCCTAACCTTTACAGACACATAGTTTGAGTGATTAATAGATTACAAGCTTAGCTCACTAGAGAGGATAGCATCTTTCGATGTGTACAAGGTTAGGCTTTCTCACTAGTTTGTTTAAATGAACACAAACAATGTTCTCTACAAAGCTTAGGGTGTAAAATATTTTGGCAAAGTTTCAACACCTACAAATTTGGGCTAACTTCCTATATTATTGATAGAGGAGAGGTCCACGGTGCAATCCTTCTTGCAAGCTCATGGAAGTTGTGGATCCTCGAAGAACTTTTGCACCAAACAAGGTGCTCTAAAGAACCTCTTCTCAAAGCGGAAGCAAGTGATCAACGTTGTCACAACTGGGGTCACGACGGGGACGGCGAACAAAAAATAATTTTCATTTTCAAAACAGAGGAGTCGCCACCATAATTTATTAAAGGAAAATTATGGAAAACCAAAAAACAAGATAAGGCAAGTTCGCAAAAACCAGATTTCAGGTCCGGGAGTCGGTTACGTATGGGGAAGGTACAAGCACCCCACAACGCCCGTCAAAAGACGGTACCTTTAATTAAACAAATAAAATAAAAGAATGTGGTTTTTCTAAATATTTATCTTTTCCTAAAAGATAAAATACAAATAATAATTTCCTAAACAAAAATAAAATACAAATAATAACAAAACAAATATCTATTTTTTAAGGAAGGGCCCGACGAGGATTTGACCTCGCTCCTACGTATCTCTATCAAGAATAGAGAATCAGGGTTACGTAGTTCTTTGATGATAAGATTGTTGGTTGTTTTGATATTTTAAAAATTTTGAGAGCTTGAAAAGGCTTGGGTTTGAAAGTAAGGGAAAAGAATGTTGTCAATGCCAGGTTTAAAGCTGGGTTTTGGGTAAGGTGCCAAGTTTAAAGCTTGGGCCTTGAGTAAGGTGCCAAGCTTAAAGCTTGGGCTTTGAGTAGATGTCAAGTTTAAAGCTTGGGCTTTGAGTAGGTGCCAAGTTTAAAGCTTGGGCTTTGAGTAGGTGCCAAGTTTAAAGCTTGGGCTTTGATTAGATGCCAAGTTTAAAGCTTGGGCTTTGAGTAAGGTGCCAAGTTTAAAGCTTGGGCTTCGAGTAAGGTGCCAAGTTTAAAGCTTGGGCTTTGGAAAATAGTGCCAAGTTTAAAGCTTGGACTTTGATAAGATCATATATGCAAAGTGAAAATTCTTGGTTTCGGGGTAATTTCGGAATTTAGAGAAGTGTAGGTGTAGTTACTAATTACTGGGGGTACAGGAAGTAATCCTGCTGATCAAAACTTAACTTATAGTCAAGGGTATTCTGGTAAATGCGAGGAACTGGGGTATATACAGAAATACAGGGGTGCAGAAAGCGAGCCCACTAATTAGGAGTACCAATGATAAGGTCGTTTTGGGTAATCTGAAAAGATGGAGGTGCAAAGTTGAATATGTGGGGGGTGCATATAACACCCCCACTAACCAGGACCCATCCAGGGTTTGGAGTGAGTTGGGAACAAGCATGGCACGTGTTCGAGTGGTGGCGGCCATGGCTGGGAGCAGCAGCGATGACGGTAGCACCGTCGACGGCGACGGCGGACGCTGCCGACGGCAGCGTCAACGACGGCGGTGACGCATGGCGAGGGCCGATTCTTTGGCTGTTTGGAACGTGATGCAATGGGAGCCTTTGAACGTGGTGAGTAGAGGCAAGGCAATGTTGTGGCGACGATGGAGGCGGTGGCTAGGCTGATGGCGGTATCCAACGGCGGCGGTGAAGGCCGTCAACGACGGCAGAACGACGGCGACAACGTCGTTGGTGGCGTGGATTTATGGTGGAGGGTTAGCGGCGTTTGCGGGGTTCATGGTAGAAGCGCGACTGCATGCTCACGGCTGGACCGTTGGCAACGCTGT